>Ga0335085_10000128_pt1 | contig 243085 bp, 233 predicted proteins | sample Lox_Sample_45_FD_206712 | JGI IMG/M metagenome (GOLD analysis project Ga0335085, IMG submission 206712) | Soil microbial communities from Loxahatchee National Wildlife Refuge, Florida, United States - Lox_Sample_4.5 | ecosystem: Environmental > Terrestrial > Soil > Wetlands | place: USA... | reverse complement strand
GCGAGGTTCAGGAGATGATTCTGCGCACGGAGCCGATCGGTCGTTTCGGCCGCCCCGAGGAGATCGCCGATGCCGTCATCTGGTTGTGCTCGGAGCGGGCGTCCTTCGCGATCGGCCTGTGCATGCCAATCGATGGCGGTGTCACCGTCAATCCCTCGCAACAGCCCTAGCGTACCGCGCGCCTGATCGCATCGAAACGCTGCTCGATCGCCGTGAACTGCTCGGGATGGGTGAATGCATAGAGATCGCCGCGCCGGATCGCCGCAACGACGATGCGACCCACATCCTCAGGCTCGAGCCAGCGCGCGCGCGCACCGAAGTCCGTCCTCTCCAGGTCGACATCGTTGAGGCCGCCCGAGGGCAGATCATCGGGCCGGTTGCGGGTGCTCGTCTTGATATTGGTGCGCGTCGGTCCGGGACACAGCACCGTCACCCCGACGGCGGAGCCATCCTGCGCGAGCTCCTGGGCCAAGGTCTCACTCAAGGCGACGACCCCGTACTTGGAGACTGCGTAGGCGCCGAGCTCCGGCATCGTGACGAGGCCGCCCACCGAGGCAGTGTTCACGATGTGGCCGCCATCGGCATTGGCGCGCAGCAAGGGCAGGAAGGCCAGCACGCCGTGAATGACGCCCCAGAGATTCACGCCGAGCATCCAGCGCCAGTCCTCGACCGTGAGCTCGGAAATGCGCCCGAGCGCACCGACGCCTGCGTTGTTGCACACGACGTGCACCGCTCCGCAGCGCTCGCGCACCGTGTCCGCTAGCGCTTGCACGCTGGCAAAATCGCTCACGTCGCAGCGCAGCGGCAGCGCCCCGATCTCGTGCGCCGTCCTTTGCAAGGCGCCTTCCTCGATATCGGCGAGCACCACGCGCATGCCCTCGGCGATCAGTTGCACGGCGATCCCGCGTCCCATGCCGGAGGCACCCCCGGTCACGACCGCCGTCTTGCCGCGCAGCTCGGTGAACGCGCTCATGGGTACCTACCGCGAAAACGCCTCATGGCTCGCGCGGCATGAGCGCTTTCGCCGCCGCGGTGGCCCGCCGTCGAGCCTCCTCGAACGCTTGGCGTCCGGGATCGGTCCCCTGCGCCCCCGGTAGCGCCGCGAGCACCTCATCGAAGAGCTCCCGCAATTCCTGGCGGTGATCGGCATGCGAGAGGATGTAGAACTCGTTGTGTTGAATGCCGCGGACGACGTGCGCCGCGACCTCGGCCGGATCCATGCCCGAGCCCGGCGCGGGGGGTGTGACCTGCGCAGTCGGATGCAGAGGCGCCGTTGCGCGCGGCTGCGGAGTGAGCTCGGCAGGCCGCAGCGAGTAAGACTTTCCGATGTTCGTGCGGACGAGCCCCGGGCAGAGCACGGAGACACCGATGTTGAATGGCGCGAGCGCCAGGCGCAGCGACTCGCTCAGGCCACGCACCGCGAACTTCGAGCAGGAATAGATACCTCCCCAGCTTGGCAGCGCGATGAAGCTGTGCATGGAGGCGGTGTTGACGATGTGCCCACCTTCGCCATGCGCCTTGATGCGCGGCAGGAACGTCACCAGCCCGTTGATGACCCCGCCGAGGTTGACGCGCAGCACCCAGTCCCAGTCCTCGTACGCCGCCTGATCGATCGGGACACCATCGCCCACGCCCGCGTTGTTGCAAAGGAGATGAATCTTGCCGAAGGCCCGCTCGCTCTCATCGGCCGCGGCCTGCATGGCGGCACGGTCGGTGACATCGAGGCGCAGGAAGCGCGCTCTCTCGGTAAGCTGTGCCAGAGTCTCTCGTGCTGCGTCGAGATGCTCCTGACGAATGTCGGCGACCACGACGCGCATGCCGGCTGCCAGAAATGCCTGCGTCATGGCAAGCCCGATGCCACTTGCACCGCCGGTCACGAAGGCGGTCTTGCCCGATAGCTGCTTCATGGGTGGCGTCTCGCTGCTCAACCGCTTCGCGCAGCTAAGGCTTTTGATTACGGCTCAGGTAGGCCGCGATGGCATCGAGCTCGCGATCACTGAGCTCGGTCTTGCGAAACGGTGGCATGACGCTGACGCCATGGCGCACGGTGTACTTGATGTAATCGGCCGTGAGATCCATGCGCTTCTCGAGCAACGCCGGTTCCTTGCCCTGATACTTGGTCGCAAGCGCTCGCGTGCCGGGCTTGCCCGGTCCGCTTCCGTGGCACACGGAGCATGCCTCCTGAAAGAGGACGTACCCGGGAGGCGCACCTTGAGGGGCGCTGACGGGCGCGGCGGTCCAGTCGATGTAAGGTGCGGAGTCTGCTGCGCGCGCAACCGATCGGGCGCACGGCGCGAGGGTGAGCCCGAGCAGTGCCGCAGCCGCCACGGCGGAGCTCCCAAGTGCGCGCACTCGTCGGCTCATGTCAGCTTTTCCTCAGATGCTTCGGCCAAATGCCGTAGCGGCCCGGAGAGAGAATGCCGTTGGGATCGATCGCGTCCTTCACGGTCTCGTGGAAACGGCGCAGTGCGTGATTGTTGAATGAGTAGACGTTCATCACGGCGTCCTGATAGGCCGGCGCGGTGCGGTACTCGCCCCAGCCGTGCTGTGCGGCGAGGTTGATGAGCTTGTAGAAGGTCGCGCGGTTCTTGCGGTTGATCGCCGGATCGGTCGTGACCGGGAAGCCGAAGATGAAGATGAATGCGCGCTCCCAGTAGGTGGAGGGCAGGCTGAAGCGCAGCACCGGCAGCTCGAACTCGCGGGCCGCGGCCGCGAATACCCGGTTCGCCTCGAAGACGGCTTCCGCATTGCGCGGGATGATCGGTGAGAACCACATATGCCCATGCGTCGGGTTCGGGTTGGTGCTCGAGCGGGCACCGATCGAGTACATGTTGAGCGTAGGAATGCCGAACTCCGGCCAGTGCACGTTCAAACGCTGCTCCGCCGTGAGCGGCAGGCGAATGAGCTCACCGTCCTGGAACCTGGCACCGGGGATCGTGGCGAAGCTCTCCTTGCAGTGTGCCCACTGCGCGGCGACCACGTTGGCCGGTCCGTAGAACTTGAGTTTGAAAGTCCAGTACGCAAGGCCCTTGCGCGCACCGTATGCCTCGAGCTGCGCATGCTGGCCCGCTTCGGCCTGGTCGCGCAGCGCGAGGAGCTGCGGATCAGGGTCGGGCTGCGGCTTGTCGGCCATCGCCTTGGCGTACTCCTCGATGGAGAGAATGCCGAGCAGGGGACTGGCGAGGTCCGGCATGCCCGAGGTGACGCCGCTGTTCTCGAGATGATTGAGGATCGGGATCAGGCGGTACAGATCATCCCGTTTGGCGGCGAGCACCGTGCCCGACAGATACGCCTCGGGCTCGGGCATGAGCCAGAAGCCCATCTTGGTGATGATCCCGAAGTTTGATTGCGAGAACATCCCATCGATCCAGGGTCCAAAGCCTGACTTGTATTGCTGCCAGGTCTGGGCACCGGGCAGCGCTCCCATGCCGGTGCGCATCAGCTCGCCATTGGGCAGCACGACTTCCATGCCGCAGTGAGCATCGAAATGATTTCGAAACTGCGCGCGCGTGTAGCCGCCGCCGCGATCGAGCGCGTTGCCGATGAGGCTGCCCCAGCCGGGGTCGGGGACGTCCACCCACACCTTGAGCCCGCGCTCCTGGACGTGCCGATACAGATCGAAGTAGCTGACGCCGGGCTCCACGAGGCAGGAGGCGTTGTCCTCGTTCACCTCGAGAATGCGGTTCATGCGCTTGAGGTCGAGGACCACGCTGCCGGAATAAGCGGGCGCCGAGCCGCCGTAGCCGAGGTTGCGTCCCGTCGAGATGGGATAGAGTGGGATTTTGTAGCGATTGGCCACCCTCACAATGGCTTGAACTTGCTCGACGCCATCCGGAGCGACGGCGGCGGACGCGACGCGCTCCTCGGGCTCGCCGATGAAGGGCGAGAATGCGTCTCGATAAAGATCCACGTCCTCATCGCTCGTGAAGACCCAGGGCTTGCCGATCACCTGTTCGATCTGTCGCAGCGCTTCCGCGAAGTCGCTCGAGCTGACGCCGGGGGGAGTTCTCATGGCGAATCCGCCCAAGTGTGATCAGGCGATGAGCCAGGAGTAGAGCGGCTCGGCAAGCCTTGCGCGCCGCCGTGCTCCGGGGCGGCTCACGTAGCGATCCTCTTGTCCGAGACGGACGGCGCGCCACGCAGCGGGGGCATCGCGTACATCGATGCGGGCGAGCGCCTGTGCCACCTCGCGTGGCCAGTGAGCGAGGCTCGCCGACGGAGCGACGCTGAACGAACGCGTGGCGCCGGACAGGCGATGCTCGATCCGGCCATCAATGAGTGGCGTGTGCGTGCCGCGATAGATGACGCGCAGGCGGTGGTCCCAGCCCAGCCTCTCGAGACAGAAGAGCGGCCCGTAAGTTGTCAGTCCCGCGATGGCGGCTGGAGCTTCCTGCCAGCGCGGATGCAGCTCGTGGTACCACAGCTCGGTCACATCGCCCTCGATGCTGCGCGTATTGACACCGAGGTGGCCGAGCGTCTGGCCGAATTCCCGCGACTCCGCAAAGCGCGCGTCGAACAACGCCGCGTAGGGCGCGAGGCGCACCGCGCCGGGCGCGCGCTCCGCACGCGGCCCCGCCGAGATCGCCGTTAGTGCACTCGCCACTCCCGAGGCGAGACTCACTTCGATGAAGCGACGACGGTTGAGCATGTGAGAGGTCCTCCCGCTACTGCGCGGCCGCGAGTGCCATGTCCGAGAGACGCTGGAAGCGCTCGACGTTGTCCGCCTCGTTCATGACGCCGGCCGTGAGGCAGACGAAGGTCAGATCGAGCCGCGGATCGACCCAGAAGATGGTACTGCCGGCGCCGGTGTGCCCGAAGGTGCGCGGTGAGGCGAGCGTGCCGAACTGGTGGTGACAGATCGCCTCGCCGCGCAGGAAAAAGCCCAGACCGATGTAGGCAGGGTAGGGCTCCCAGCCGCGTGCGAGCGCCAGCGCCTTGTAGAGCTCGTTGGGCCGATCCCCGGTGCGATTCAGCGTGGCCTGCTCGAGCAGCGCCGGAGAGAGGATCCGCATGCCTTCGAGCTCGCCGCCATTGCGCAGCATCTCCGCAAAGCGCAGCAGGTCGGCGACGGTGGAGATGGCTCCGACCCAGGGCATCTCGGCGTGCTCTTCCTCGAAGGCACCATGGGGGCCGAAGTTGCTGTGACCCGGATGCGTGAAGGGCAGGGGGTCGATGAAGTGAGGTACGACGTGCCGCTCCTTCAGGTCCCGGCGCACACCGATCGCGGTGTCGCGCATCGCGAGCGGCTTGAAGATCTCCTCCTCCACCAGCTGCCGGTAGCTGCGGCCTCGCGGATCGAGCCGTCGCACCGCCTCACCCATCAATGCGTGCGCTGCCATCGGCGCGTAGGTGACGAGCTCACCCGGGGGCGCCTCGCACTGCAGATGCGCACAGATGGCCGCCAGTACCTCGTCCAGGCGGTCGATGTACATTCCCGCGCGCGGCGTGAACACCGACGGTAGCCCCGAGCTGTGCGTGAGCAAATGATAGAAGGTGATGCTCTCGCGGACGCCGCCTGCGAACTCCGGAATGATGGTGGACACGCGCGTCGTCAGGGCGAGCTGGCCGTGCTCGATGGCGCGGAACACCAGCGCGTTCGTGAACGCTTTGGTCACGGAGAACAGGCTGAAGACCGAATCCTTGCGCAGCGCTCGGCGCCCTTCGGCATCGGCGTATCCGATGGCTTCGAGAAGCTCCGCGCGGCCGTGTCGGGCAATGGCGATGACCGCCCCGAAGTAGCGGCGGCGGCGCACGTCCTCCTCAATGGCGGCCTTGAGCCGGGCGAGCCGCGCCTGCGAGAGCCCGCGGTCCGGTTTACTATCCGACGGCAACGCCACTGCACCTCCCGTGCCGAACGCGCTCGCTCGACAGGATCTTATACAAAAGTATAAACTTTCTCGGCACCTGTCAACGATGCGCACTTCGCACAGCGCTCGGTGCGCAGCGACCCCGGAGCTGCCACGCATGTCGGCACAGGCACGAGCACGCGCCACGCGCGCGGCGCAGAACACCATGGCTAAGTTTCTGAGCGCGGCCGAGGAGCTCTTCGGCAAGCACGGCTATGAGGGCACCACGATCCGCGCCATCGCGAGAAAGGCGCGCGTCAATCTCGGCACCTTACAGCATTACTGGGGCAGCAAGCGCGAGTTGTTCCGGGATCTTTTCGAGCAGCGCTTCCGACCGTTGCAGGAGGAGCATCTGCGCCGGCTGCGCGAGATCGAGGCGCGCGTCGCGGATGGCTCGCGTCCGGCGGTGCTCGAGGTGCTGCGCACACTCGTGGAGCCGACATTTTTCGTCAGGGCGGATGACGCCTCGGGGGATGCGCGCGAAGCGCCCGGTGCCGAGGATCGCCGCCGCTTCCACCTGCTGTTCGGGCGCGCATTGATGGATCCCTCGACGGAGGTGATCGCCGAGATGAATGGGATCGCCGAGGAGTCCTTTCCGCTCTTCCTGCGGCTGCTGCGCCGGGCCTGTCCGGAGCTCTCCGCGGCGGAGCTCGATTGGCGCGTCAATTGCATCATGGGCGCACTGACATTTGCCCAGGTCTATCACGAGCGCGTCGGCCGCTTCTACGGCTCCGAGGCCGATGTCGATGACGCTCGCGCCGCGAGCTGGATTCTGCACGTGTTGACGCACGGAATTGGCGCGCGGCCGCTGGAGAGCTCGGTCAGCCGTTGAACGCGAGCTTCAGGCCCGGCCGCGGCCAGCGCAGCTTGTACAGATGCCCCGTGCTCGAGCAGGTCACCCAGGCGTCGCGCATGTCGGCGCCGCCGAAGCAGATGTTCGTCGTCACGGGATCGGGAAAACTGACGTGCTCGCAGGCGCCGCTCGGCTCGAAGATCGTGACCCCGCCATTCCAGAGTGTGGCGACGCAGATGCGGCCGTCGGCCTCCACCGCCAGACTGTCAAGCCACTGATAGCCGGGGAGTGTGCATACAACCCGTCCCGGAGCCATGGATGTGGGCGGTGCCATCACGCCGGGCTGCGGTAAGTCGAACTCGTACAGCCGGCCCACCAGGCAATCGGCCATGTAGAGCTTGCGCCCATCGGGCGACAGTCCGATGCCGTTCGGAGAGATGAGCTCATGGCGCCAGCGCACGATGCGCGAGCCGTCGGGGCGCGCATAGTACACGGCACCGAGACGGCGGTTCTCACCATCCGAATAGCCAAGGCAGGTGAACCAGAACCCGCCCGTGTGATCGAACACGATGTCGTTGGGACTGTTGAGCGGCTTGCCCTCGCACTCCTGGTAGACGGTGGTGAAGCGACCGGTCGCAAGGTCCACGCGCTGGATGCTTCCGCCCCGGTAGTTCGCGCGGGGGCCCGCCGGCAGATGCAACTCGCCGGGCGTCCACTCCCATGGAGCGCCGTTGTTGCACACGTAAATCGCGCCGTCCGGTCCCACGGCGGCACCGTTCGGACCACCGCCGAGATTCGCAATGCTCTCGTGCCGGCCATCGGGCCGCACGCGCGTGAGCGTGCCGCGGCGAATCTCCACCACTAGCACCGAGCCGTCGGCCATGGCGATGGGACCTTCCGGAAACTGCAGTCCCGAAGTGACCTGCTCCATGGCGTTGCGCTCGAGCCGCCTAGAGCGCAGCCGCTACCTCGCGATGCACCTTCATGAGCGCCGGGATGGTCTCCGCCTTGCGCCTGCCCCAGCCACACTCCGTGGCGACGCCGTGCGGCCCGTGGAAGTGGCGGCGAAACGTAGCCAGTCTCTGCAAGCTGCCCTGGGTGCCATCGGTCAGGTGCACGAGGCCGATGACGAGCCGCGTGTCGCCGGATTTGAGCTCGCGCAGCGGCGCGAAGTAGGCATCGTCCGCGCGGTTGCGGGGCACCGGCATGTGCACGAAATCGAAGCGGCGCCCGGCCTGCGCGATGGCGATGTTGGCCATGCGGACCGCCACGCCCAGATCGCGCGGCTCGATGAGGTGCGTGTGCTCGAGATCCCCGTAACAAAGGTGCATGCCGAGCAGCACGCGCTCCGGAATGCGCGGCGAGAGCCGCCGGATGTAGCTTGCGAAACGCTCGAAAGGTTCTCCGGAGCCGCGAAAGGCGAGCGGCTCGCGGCCGAGGTAGTCGTTCGCATCGCACGCGAACACCTCCCAGCACACATCCCACTGGATGGCGAGATCCTCGTGGGGGATGGCGGCGACGAGCTTGTCGACCTCGTTCACCAGCGCGTCCTCGACCCCGCGCCGCATGATGGTGAAGTCGCGATCGCTGCCCGTGCACCAGCGCGTGAAGTCCTCGGGGAACGGGAGCGAGACCTGAAAGCGCAGTCCCTTCGGCAGCGTTCCCGCATCGCGCAGGCGGCGAAACGTGCGGTAGGACTCCTGGGCGAACTCCGCGTAATGCAGATTATCGAACTTGACCTTCTCGACACCGTCACGCACGCGGAAGCGCCACATCTCCTCCCAGCTGGTCGGCACCCAGTCCTCGAGCTCCTTGTAAACGCTCTTGTCGCGATTCGGTTTCGGCTTGTTGACCGCCTCGAGGCCCGGATTGGGCTCGAAGACGTGCGGGGCGTTGAACACGATCCATTTGTTCCGGTAGCCCGGCTCGCCATCCGGTATGGCGATCAAAAGATCCCCGAGCACCGGTCCCACCATGCGGAACACGTCCTCGGCGGTGGCCGCCGGGACGCTACCGACCATCAGCAGCGATGCAGGCTTTTCCGGCATGAGTTGATCCCCTTCACACGTGATGCGCTTTAGTTGAGCGCTTCGAACACCGTCGTGCGGCGCATGTCGCGGCGGTATATCTGGTCCTCGAAAGGCGTCGCGCGATGCATGGTACAGCGGTTGTCCCAGATCACGAGGTCGCCGGGTCCCTGCCACTTGAGTGCGTAGCAGAACTGCGGTTGCGTGGCGCGCTCGATCAGCTCGGTGATGAGCTTGCGGCCTGCCTCGATCGGCCAGCCGACGATATGCGAGGCATGTGACGCCAGATAGAGCGTCTTGCGCTTGGAGCCCGGATGCACCTGCACCAGGCGGTGCCGCGCGGGCGGCTTCGCCTGCCGCTCCGCCTCGGTCGGCTCGGGATAGCCCGCGAGGCGGCGCGAGTGCCACAGCCAATGCTCCACGACGAGATCCTCGATGCGCTCCTTCAGGGACGCAGGCAGCGCGTCGTACGCCGCGCGCATGTCCGCGAAATGTGTATCCCCGCCCTGCGGCGGGATCTCGTGCGCGAGCAGCAGCGAGTAAGCCGAGCGATGCTGGTTGAACGAGGAGTCGGTGTGCCAGAGCGCGTTGCCCTTGTTGTACAGGCGCCGGCGCTCGTCGGTGAGGATGTTGCCAGCGGCATCGAGATTGCCGGCGTCGAAGAGCTCCGGGTATTTGAATCGCAGCAGCCCGGAGCCGAACAGTCGCGGCGCCTGTTCGAGCTCGCCGAACAGGCGGCTGAAGGCGATGTGCGATTCGTCGGCGAGTCCCGTCGCACGATAGACGCAGATCCCATAGCAATCCATCGCGGCGAGGATCTCGCGCAACGTGGCGGCGTCGATCGGTCGCGAGAAGTCGACGCCGGAGACTTCGGCCACGAACAGTGGATGCAGCGGTTTGATCGATATGGCCACGTTCTCGGTGCCTTGGGCGCGGCGTCAGTGGGCGCCGCGGAGCCGCATGCAACGGTCTTTCATTCTAGTAGGCCGCGGTTCGGGCTTGCAATGGCGCACGTATTGCGCTTTTCTACACAATCGTGGACATCTCATCCGCGGCCGCTTCGGCTCCCGCTCTCAAGAGCTCCTCACCCGCCTATCAGCTCATGCTCGTGACGCTCCTCAGCGTCACGTTCGGCATCGTGTTCTTTGATCGCAACGCGCTCGGCTTTCTCATGCCCTTCGTCAAGCCCGACCTCGGGCTCAATAACACCCAGGTGGGAGAGCTCGCGGGGGCGCTGTCGCTCACCTGGGCGTGCGCGGCGTTTGGGATCGGCTTGGTCTCCGACCGGACGGGCAGTCGCAAGGGCGTGCTGATCATCTGCACGCTGATCTTCTCCGCCTGCTCGTTTCTATCGGGCCTCGCTCCAGCATTCGGTGCCCTGCTGGGCGCACGCATGCTGATGGGTGTGGCCGAGGGCGGCATCATGCCGATCAGCCAGGCGATCATTGCGGTCGAAGTGCGCGCCGAGCAGCGCGGTCTTGCCATGGGAGTCACGCAGAACTTCGGTTCCAATCTACTCGGCTCGTTCGCAGCCCCGGTGCTGCTCGCCGCGTTCGCCACCGCCTATGGATGGCGCCATGCCTTCTACCTCGCGGGGGTGCCGGGATTCATCGCCGCAGCGCTGATCGCGCTTTACCTGCGCGCGCCGCCCGCCGATGCGCCGACCGCTGGCCGTGAAGCCGCGCAGCGGCCCTCGCTGGGCGCGGCGCTGGCCGAGCGCAACGTCGTCATCTGCGCGCTGATGAGCGTCCTGCTCGTTTCCTATCTCGTGGTGTGCTGGGCGTTCATGCCGCTGTATCTCACCGAAGTGCGCCACTACGATCCGCAAACCGCCGGCTGGTTGATGGGCACGCTCGGCATCTCGGCTACGGTCGGCGCATTTCTCGTCTCCGGCGCCTCCGACCACATCGGGCGCCGTCCGCTCATGATCCTCATGCCGCTCATGGGTGTGATCCTGCCGCTCGGTGCGCTTTTCTACATGGGCTCTACCTGGGTACTGGCCGCGATCTTCTTCGTGGGGTGGGGCCTGAACGGCGTCTTCCCCTTGTTCATGGCGACCGTGCCCTCCGAAAGCGTCGATCCTCACATGCGGGCGTCGGCTCTCGGGCTGTGCATGGGGACGGGCGAGATTCTAGGCGGCGTGCTCTCTCCCTGGATCGCCGGCCACGCGGCGGATCGCGTGGGACTCTCCGCGCCGCTTTGGATCATGCTCGGGCTGGCGATCATCGCGGGCGTGCTCGCGCTGGGCCTGCGCGAGACCGCCCCGCGAGTGCTCGCCCGGGTTCAGGCGAAGTAGATCGTCTTCGGCTCGAGATAGAGCTCCAGGCCCTCGAGGCCACCCTCGCGCCCGAGCCCCGATTGTTTGAAGCCGCCGAAGGGCATCTTTGGATCGACGATCAGTCCGTTGACTGTGACGCTGCCGGAGCGCACGCGCCGCGCAATCTGATAGCCCTGCTCGGGATCCTTCGTGTACACCGCGCCGTGCAGGCCGTATACCGTGTCGTTCGCCTTGCGGATGGCGTCATCGACGCCGTCGTAGCTGATGAAGGATACGACCGGGCCAAAGATCTCCTCCTGCGCGATGGTCATGCGGCTGTCCACGTCCGCGAACACGGTCGGTTCAATGAAGAAGCCGCGCTTCAAGGCCGCGGGTCGGCCCCCGCCGATCACCATGCGCGCGCCCTCCTGCTTGCCCTTGGCGATGTAGCCCTGCACGCGATGCAGCTGTCGCTCCATGGAGAGCGGTCCCATCTGCGTTTGCGCCTCGAAGGGATCGCCCACCTTGACGCCCTGAACGGCCGTCACGTAGGCATCGAGCACCTCACGCATGCGCGTGCGCGGTGCCAGCACTCGGGTGAGCGAGAAGCACACCTGTCCGGTGATCGGCATCGAGTAGGGCACCAGGCTTTGCAGCACGTTGCCGATATCCGCATCCTCCATCACGATCGCTGCCGACTTGCCCCCGAGCTCGAAGCTCGTGCGGGCGAGCCGCTGCGCGCACACTTCCGCGATGTGCTTGCCGGCCGCCGTGCTGCCGGTGAAGCTGATCTTGTCGATGCCGGGATGGCGCACGAGGTAGTCGCCGATCTCCCGTCCGGCGGGCAGCACGTTGAAGACGCCCGGTGGCACACCCGCAGCCTGGATGCACTCCGTGAGGATGTAAGCATCCATGGGAGTCTCGGGCGATGGCTTGGAGACGACCGTGCAACCCGCGGCGAGCGCAGCGGCCACTTTGTAGCAGAGCAGCACCAGCGGTGCGTTCCACGGCGTGATCGCGGCGACCACGCCCACCGGCTCCTTGACGACGCGCGCGATGCGGCCATCGTCGCGACGGCGCTCATCGATGAGTGGATAGGATTGAATGAGCTGGCCGTAATACTCAAACAGTGTCGGCGCCTGCGCTACCGCGTAGCGCGTGAGACTGATGGGCGCGCCAACCTGTGCCGTCCAGACATCCGCAAGCTCCGGCAGGCGCGGCTTGAGCGCCTCGGCCACCTTGAGCAGGTACGCACCTCGCTCCGCGGGCGACAGCCGCGGCCACGGGCCGTTATCGAAGGCATCGCGCGCAGCGGCAACCGCCGTATCGACGTCCCGCTCCGCGGGCTCCGGATAGGTCATGAGTACCGCTTCGGAGACTGGGGAGATCACCGACAGCGTGCGCTGCCCAACCGGCTTCACCCACTCTCCGCGGATGAACAGGGAACGGGAAGATTGCAGCGACATCTTGGCATCGAGTGCGTTGGCGCTGGACATGGCGCCTCCTCATGGGTCGTGTAAGGCGTGACGTTCGCTCGGCATGATACAAAGCATGCTTCCTCTTTGATAGCCGCTGACTTATCGTGGTCGGAGAAGACTTGGGAACGGCAGACGCGACCGCGGCGGTAAGGCCGCACACCCGACATGAGACCTCTGCGAGACACGCTTGATGCAAGCGCATATCGGCGCATTCAGGTCAAACCCCTCACCGGGGCACTGGGCGCCGAGATTGGCGGGGTGAACCTCAATGAACCCTTCGATGCCGATACCCGGCGCGAGATTCTGCAGGCGCTTTATGACCATCTGGTCATCTACTTTTGCGAGCAACGCGGCTTCACGCGCGAGCGCCACCTAGAGTTCGCGCAGCTGTTCGGCGCATTGCAGCGCATTCCACATATCTTCAGCGTGGACGGCTACCCCGACGTGCAGATCGTACGGCGCGAGCCGGGCGAGGCGCGCCGCTATGTCGGCGAGGGCTTTCACATCGACTCCACGTTCATGAAGACGCCGCCCACGACCGTGACCATGCATTGCATCGAGGCGCCCGAGGTGGGCGGGGACACGGCATTTGCCAATCTGCAGCTGGCGTATGCGGCGCTCTCGGCCGGCATGCACGCGCTGCTGTCCCCGTTGCGGGCCGTGCACAGCGCCACGCGACTCTTCGGCTCGCTCGGGACGGATCCCAGCCGTGTCATGATGAAGCAGATGAAGCTGGAGGAGGGGGACGCGGAGGTCAGCCACCCGATCGTGCGCACGCACCCCGGCAGCGGGCGCAAGGGCCTGTTCGTTCACGCAGCCTACACGCAGCGCATCGAAGGCCTGACCGATGAGGAGAGCCGGCCGCTGCTCGAATTTCTCTATCGGCATGCCTCACGGCTCGAGTTCACCTGCCGAGTGCGCTGGCGCAAGCACATGGTGCTCGTCTGGGACAATCGCTGCACCTATCACAGCGCGATTGGCGATTACGACGCCCTGCGCTATATCGAGCGCGTCACCACCGGTGGGGAAGTCCCCATTTGACTGCAGAGAGATTCGCTCACCCACCAAGACGGGACATGCAACGTGAAACGCAGCCAAGACCGTATCCTCACCACTCACGTCGGCAGCCTGCCGCGACCCGCCGCGCTGCTCGAGCTTTCGGGCTTCGGCAAGGGCCCACCGCAGGATCCGCAGGAGTATGACCGCCGCCTGCGCGCAGCGATTGCCGAGATCGTGCGCCAGCAGGCCGCGATCGGACTCGACATCATCAACGAAGGCGAGTTCGGCAAGGAGAGCTGGGCCAACTACATCTTGAAGCGCATCACGGGCTTCGAGATCCGTCCGCAGCAGCTGCGACCCCTGGAGTGGCTCGGGCGCGATCGCGAGCGATTCGGAGAGTTCATCGCGCAGGAGCTGCCGATGGCGCTCAAGGGCTCACCGACCGAGGCCTGCATCGGGCCCATCAAGTACAAGGACACGGTCGCGATCGATCACGCCATCGCCTATCTGAAGGAGGCGCTTCAGTCGGTGCAGGTCACGGAGGCCTTCATGACGGCGGTGGCCCCGGCGAGCACCGCTTATGACGGTATCAACGAGTTCTATCCGAGCGAACACGATTACGTGTTCGCGATCGCGGAGGCGCTGCGCACCGAGTACCAGGCGATTCATCGGGCCGGCCTGCTGGTACAGGTCGACGACGCCGTGCTCGCGAATATGTACGACGCGCTCATGCAGAAGAGTCCGCAACGCTACCGCGAGTGGGCGCAGCTGCGCGTCGAGGCGCTCAATCATGCGCTACAGGGCATCCCCGAGGAACGAGTGCGTTATCACGTCTGCTTCGGCAGCTGGCACGTGCCGCATATCTCCGACGCGCCGCTCGAGGACATCGTCGACCTGATCCTGATGGTGCGTGCCGGAGCTTATTCGATCGAGGCCGCCAATCCTCGTCACGAGCACGAGTGGCGGGTGTGGGAGAAGGCCAAGCTCGCGCCGGAGAAGATTCTGATTCCGGGTGTGATCACGCATCACATCATCACCGTGGAGCACCCACGTGTGGTTGCGGACCGGATCATTCGCTTCGCGCGTATCGTCGGGCGCGAGAACGTCATCGCCGGCACCGACTGCGGCTTCGCTCAGGTGGATTCCCTCAAGCGCGTGCACCCCGCGATCATGTGGGCGAAATTCGAGGCATTGGTGGAGGGTGCGCGCATTGCGAGCCAGGAGCTCTGGGGTCGCTGAGCGCGAGCGCTCAACCGGCGAGCCCGAGCGAGTGTGCGAGCATGGGGTAGCGGCGCAGCTCGATTTCGATGTTGCGCGCCGCCTGGCGCAGCAGCGGTAAGCGGCTCTCGATCATCTCTTTCTTCGCGGTGCGCGCGGTCGAGGTGGAGCAGTTGATCGCGGCGAGGATCTCTCCCGATGCATCGAATACCGGCACGGCGACGGAGACGATGCCGTAGTCGAGCTCGTCCTGCACGGATGCATAGCGCTCCTCGCGCACCGTGGCGAGGATGCGGCGCAGCGCCGAGCGTGACGTCTCGGTCTTGTCCGTCAGGGCGATGAAGCGCGTCTTGCGGAAGTACGCATCGAGCAGGTGCGCCGGCTGATACGCGAGCAGCACGCGGCCGAGCGAGGTGGGATAGGCGGGAAAGCGCGTGCCGATCGAGGCCGGAACCCGGATCATGCGATTGGTCGACACGTGCACCAGGTACAGGATCTCGACCTCCGAGAGCACCGCCAGGGATGAGCTGTCGCCCGTCTTGTCGCGCACCTCCTGCAGATGCGGACGCACGATCTGCTCGAGGTTCGTGGACTCGAAGTACGCGGATGCGAAGGCGACGACGGTCGGCCGCAGCAGAAAGAGCCGGTTGCGCCGTGCCGCATAGCCGAGCGCGACGAGGGTGTGCAGACAGCGCCGCGCGGTCGCCGCGCTCAGCCCCGTCGCGGCCGCGACCTGACTCAAGGTGAGCTCGGCACGCTCCTTGGAGAAGGTGCGCAGCACCGAGAGCCCGCGTGCGAGCGAGGTGATGAACTCACCCTCATCGCTGTCATCGCCGCTCGCGCGGCTCTCGCGCGGGCCGCGGTTCGCGCGCCGTACCGCTGTTGCCGAAAAGCCCTGCCGCCGCATCGTTCGCTTGCCGAATTGCCATGGGATCCCGCAACCAAATAAGTGCTTGAATCCCGGAACTAATATCTGCTAATTTTCGCATGGCGAAATAGCCTTCGGCAAGCGAAATTGCTAGATTGTCGCGGGCTTGCAAAGCCGGATGTGCCCGGGGAGGGGAGTGCACATGAGAACAAGAATCCTGCCAGCGTTCACGGCGATCATTCTGTTCGCATCCTTGGAGCCGGCCGCTCTGGCGCAGGCCCAGGACCAGACACAGGCTCAGGCCCAGCCGACGGCCGAGACGGGCGAGCTGCAGGAAGTCACGGTCATCGCGCGTCGGCGCGAGGAGTCGGTCCTCAACGTGCCGATTACGATCAATGTCTTCACGCAGCAGGACATCCAGGCCGCTGGCATCGTCGCGCCGCGCGACTTCGTCGCCATGGTGCCCAACATGACCATGGTCGAAGTCCAGAACGTCGGAAATTCGTTCATCACCATCCGCGGCATCTCGCAGGCGCGCAACAGCGAGCCCTCGGTCGCAACTGTGGTTGACGGGGTGCTCGAGACCAATCCGTACGAGTTCAGCGCGGGCCTGTACGACATCCGCCAGATCGAAGTACTGAAGGGTCCGCAGGGCGCTCTGTATGGGCGCAATGCGATCGGTGGCGCCATCATCATTCACACCGCGGATCCCAGCAACGAGTTCGAGGGCAGCGCGAAGGTGGGCGGGGGGAGCGGTGACTCGAAATGGGCGCAGGGCGCCATCAGCGGTCCAGTGGTCTCCGACGGAACGCTCAAGTTCCGCGCTTCTGTGAATTACTACGACACGCACGGGTTCCTGAAGAACTGGTACCTGGACAAGCCGGCCGATCCCTATACGGACTATTCCGCGCGGCTGCGTTTGCTGTGGCAACCGCAGGATGCGTTCAGCGCCGATCTGCGGCTCTACTATGACCGCACCGAGACGACGGCCTATTACTACGTCATTCCGCGCACGGACGAGGGAAACCCGTTCAGCGAATTTACCACTCCGCCGAATGCGAACGACGTGACGAGCCCGATCCAGGTCAACAACCCCGGTATCGACAACCGCGACATCATCAATGCCTCGCTCAAACTCGATTACAACGTGGGATCCGGAACGTTCACCTCGATCACCCAGTACGATCAGTCGAAGGAGATCGATACCGGGGATGCGTACGATTTCAGGCCCGTCAAGAACTCCTTCTACTACGCCTACAGCCAGTTCGTGTTGGGCGCTCCAGTCGGGTTCGATGAAAGCCAGAGCCAGTTCATCCGGGTGCGGGACTGGAGCCAGGAGCTGCGCTTCACCTCGAAGCAGAGCGGCGGCTTCTCCTGGATCGCAGGAGCCTATTTCATCCACACGGAGCGCTTCGTCTCCACGGGCAACCTGGCCGACTACGGCAACGGGGTCGTTCCGGTCTACGAGACCCCGCGATACGATCCCGCGAATCCGTTCGCCGACGGCAGCAACCAGACGTTTCTCGCGGATTCGCAGAACAACAATGCGTGGGCGGTGTTCGGCGATGCCACCTATAAGTTCTCCAAGCAGTGGGAGTTCGATGCGGCGATCCGCTACGACGAGGACAAGCGCCAGAACACGACCGACACGCCGCCCCCCTTCCTGCCGGCCGCGTCGGCCCAGACGGGCGAGGTCCGCACGCACACCTGGAGCAAGGCGCAGCCCAAGGCCACGCTGCTTTACAAACCGACTGAGGACTGGACGATCTACGGAGGCTACAGCGTCGGATTCCGCAGCGGCGGCTTCAATCAGACCGGCGTGGGCGCGGTTGCCGAGGCGAGCGGCGTGAAGGGAGTGGGTGACCTCTTCGACGCCGAAGTGGTCAACATGTACGAGCTCGGCGTCAAGGGGCAGATGCTCGAGCGACGGCTGAGCATCGATGCGGCCCTGTTCCATTCCCATTCGGAGAACGGGTACTTCTTCGTATATCTGCCCGCGAACTCGACGCAGAATCTCGGCAACCTCAATGCCACCTACAAGGGTGCCGAAATCGAAGTCACGGCCCGACCGACTCCACGCCTCGAAATGTACGCGGGCTTCGGCTATACCGACGGCGTGATCACCCAAATGGCGGACCCGACCGTCATCGGCAACAAGCCGCCGCTCCTCACCGAGCACACGATCAACGCCGGTGCGCAGTACCGCCAGCCGCTGACGGACTCGCTCAGCGCCACCGTGCGGCTCGACTTCAACGAGCTCGGCCGCACCTGGTGGGATCCCTACAACGTGACCTCGCGCGATCCCGTGGATCTCGTCGATCTGCGCCTCGGCCTCGAGGCTGCCAAGTGGAGCGTGACGCTGTGGTCCAAGAATCTTACCGACGCGCGCTACAATGCCGAATTCTCACCGGGAAACACGAATGCCGACGGCTCACATGGCGCGGGGTTTCTGTGGAGGGCGCTGCCCGCCCGGTACGGAGTGGACTTGATCTACCGGTTCTGATTCGGAGGTGACCCCGATGGCTGCCCTGGCTAAGTTGCCGTCTCGCCTGCATCACACCGCCTACGTCACGCACGATCTGGAGGCGACGCGCAAGTTCTATGAGGACGTCATTGGGCTGCCTCTCATCGCCACCTGGTGCGAGGTCGATGAGCTCTTCGGCGCCGAGCGTGTCTATTGCCATCTATTCTTCGGGCTCGGCGACGGCGGCGCGCTCGCCTTCTTCAAATTTGCGAAACCCGAGGACGAGAAGTTGTTCGGGCCCAAGATGCCCGAGACACCCTTTCACCACATCGCGCTCAATGTGGACAAGGAGACCCAGCATGCGATCGAGCAGCGTCTGGCCGCTGCGGGCTACAAGGAGCCGCGCTCCTTCGTGCTCGAGCACGGTTACTGCCGCTCGGTGTACGTCACCGATCCGAACGGGCTCATCCTGGAGTTCACGCTCGATCATCCGGACGCCGCACGCATCAACGGCGTGCGCCGCGCGAACGCGCACGCCGACCTCAAGCGCTGGATGGCCGGGGATCACACCTCCAACAACACCTATCGCTAGGAGCGCTGCCGCCCCGGCAGCCGCGCGACTCGGTCCGTGAATGAAGCACAGCACTGACCGCATTCTCACCACGCACGTGGGCAGCCTGCCGCGCAGCCAGGCGGTCACCGACGTGCTCTTCGCACGCGAGCGCAACGAGCTCGCAGACCCGCACGCCGCGGCGCGGGTGATCGCCGACGCCGTGAGCGATGTCGTGCGTCGGCAGGTGTCGCTCGGGGTCGACGTGGTGAGCGATGGCGAGATGAGCAAGATCAGCTATGCCACCTACATAGCCGAGCGGCTCTCGGGCTTCGCGGGCGACACCCCGCGCGAGCCCGGCCAAGATCTGGTCGAGTTTCCGGGCTTGTTGCAGAAGCTCGCGGACCGGGGCGCCACGGCGAAATACCGCCGGCCGCGCTGCGTAGCCGAAGTGCGGATGAGGAATCTCGAGCCCTTGCAGAGCGATCTGCGCAACCTCAACGCTGCGGTTACAGCGGCGAGGCCGGTCGAAGCCTTCATGAATGCGGCCTCACCCGGCGTGGTGGCACTTTTCCAACCCAACGACTTTTATCCCTCGCAGGACGAGTATCTGGCGGCGCTCGCCGAAGCGCTGCGCGCCGAGTACGAACGCATCGTTGCGGCCGGCGTGCTCTTGCAGATCGATGCGCCCGACCTTGCGATGGGCCGCCACACCATGTATCGCAACCGTAGCATCGAGGATTTCGAGCGCTTGGCCGCGCTGCACATCGAGACGCTCAATCATGCCTTGCGCAACGTACCCGCAGAGCGGGTGCGGCTGCATGTCTGCTGGGGTAACTACGAAGGCCCGCACCACCACGACGTGCCCTTGCAGCGGCTATTGCCGATCGTGCTGAAGGCCAAGGCCCAGGGACTGCTCTTCGAAGCGGCCAATCCCCGTCACGCGCACGAGTGGACCGTCTTTCAGGAGATCCCACTGCCCGACGACAAGATCCTGATCCCGGGAGTGCTCAGCACCACGACCAACTACATCGAGCATCCGCTCCTCGTCGCCGAGCGCATCGAGCGCTTCGCCCGCATCGTCGGCCGCGAGCGGGTGATGGCGGGCACGGACTGCGGCTTCGGCACATTCGCAGGCTTCGGACCCGTCGAGCCGGGGATTGCGTATCTCAAGCTCGGCTCACTGGTGGAGGGTGCGCGGCTGGCGAGTCAGCGGCTGTGGCGGCATTGAGTGCCGTAGGATCCCCGCCCGTAGCGTCGGATCCTAAGTTGACGGATTGGGATCCCAAAAGCATCATTGGCCTCACCTCAGCACCCCAGGAGCCATCACCCCGTGAGCACTCAGCTGTCCGAGGCGGTGGTGCGCATTCGCGAGATGATCCTTGGCGGACGCTTGCTCCCTGGACAGCGCGTAGCGGAGGCGCCCCTGGCGGATCAGCTGGGAATGTCGCGCACCCCCGTGCGTCGGGCACTGCCGCTGCTCGCTCAGGAGGGTTTGCTGACGGAGCACGACACGCGTGGCTATGCGGTGCGCACCTTCACTGCTGCGGACATCATCGATGCGATCGATGTGCGCGGCGCGCTCGAGGGCATCGCGGCGCGCCGCGTCGCCGAGCAGGGCGTCTCCAAGGCCTTCGTGCGCGCGCTGCGCGCGTGTCTCGAGGACGGCGATGCGATCCTGCGCAAGCGTCGCGTGGCCGAAAGCGATGAGGCGCTGTATGCCGAGATGAACGCACGCTTCCATGCGCTCATCGTCGGCGAGGCACGCAGTCCGGTGCTGAGCGCCGCTCTCGAGCGTAACAGCCGCGTGCCCTTCGCAGGTCCGCAGGCGCTCGCCTTCGATCCGAGCAATCTCGAGCGCATGTACGACATGCTCAATTACGCGCACCGACAGCATCACGCGCTCGTGGAGGCGCTGGAGCGCGGGCAGAGCGCACGCGCGGAAGCGCTCATGCGCGAGCATGCGCACACGGTCAAACAGAGCATCAACGTCGAGCAGTTTCAGATCACGGGCCCGGCGCGCCGCGCCGCGCTCGGCCGCCAGCCTCATCAGGAGATGTCATGAGCCATCCATGCTTGGAAGATTTGTTGCAGGCGGCAGGCGGCGCAGCCAAGCTGCTGCGCAACTCGCAAAGCGGTCCTTACGTCTACCCGGTCGTGCCGCCCGAGTACTCCAACTGGCGCGACGAGCAGCGCGCCTGGCAGCAGAGCTGCGTGCTGTACAACCAGTCGTACCACATGACCGACATGTACGTGCAGGGGCGCGACGCGGCGAAGCTGCTCGAGCGTCTCGGCGTGAACAGCTTTGCCGGCTTCGGCCCGAACAAGGCCAAGCAATACGTGGTCTGCAACCACGACGGCTATGTCATCGGCGATGTCATCCTGTTTCACCTCGACGGGGATCTGTTCAATCTCGTCGGCCGTCCGTCGGTGCACAACTGGGTTCAATATCATTGTGAGACCGGGGGCTACGATGCCACCGTCGAGCGCGACGAACGCTCCGCGGCGCGCACCGGTCCGGTCGTGCGCAAGGCCTACCGCTATCAGGTGCAGGGCCCGAATGCGCTCAAGGTCATGGAGAAGGTGACCGGCAAGAGCGTTCCCGAGGTCAAGTTCTTCAACATGACGGAGTTCAGCATCGCCGGGCACAAGGTGCGCGCGCTGCGGCACGGCATGGCGGGGCAGCCGGGCTTCGAGCTGTTCGGACCGTGGGAGCATGGCGAGGATGTGCGCGCCGCGCTGGTCCAGGCGGGACAGCAGTTCGGCCTGCGCCTCGTCGGCGCCCGCGCCTACTCCTCGAACACGCTCGAGTCGGGTTGGATTCCCTCGCCGCTGCCTGCCGTCTACTCCGGCGAGGAGATGCTGCCCTATCGGCAATGGCTGCCGGCGAACTCTTACGAGGCGATCGGCTCGCTCGGGGGCAGCTTTTACTCGAACAACATCGAGGATTACTACCTCACGCCCTACGAGCTCGGCTACGGCCCGTTCGTCAAGTTCGACCATGATTTCATCGGGCGCGCAGCGCTCGAGGCGATGGCAACCCAGTCGGGGCGCAAGAAGGTCACGCTGGCGCTCGACAGCGAGGACGTGACGCGCGCGATCGGCACGATGTTCTCGAAGAGCGGGCGCGCCAAGTACTTCGACTTTCCATCGGCGGTCTACTCAACCTGGCCCTACGACAAGGTGCTGCATGAGGGCAAGCCGATCGGCATCTCGACCTGGTGCGGCTACAGCTCGAATGAAGGCAAGATGCTCACGCTCGCGATGCTCGATCCTGAGTACGCGCGACCGGGTACCGAAGTGACCTTCGTTTGGGGCGAGGAGGGCGGCGGCTCCTCCAAGCCCACCGTCGAGCGGCACGTGCAGACCGAGCTTCGGGCTCTCGTGAGTCCGGTGCCGTACTCCGAGGTTGCGCGCGTTGCCTATGCTCCGGGGTGGCGGTCATCGCAATGAAGCGGGTCGCGACGCACAAGAGGAACAAGAGGGATCGCTGCACCGCATTGACCTTTTCACGCGATCTGAAAGCGTTTTCAGCATTTGTGGGTTTTCTCGCACACATTGAAATGGTTAGAATAGACGCGGGAATTGCTCTGTCGGCTGCTCTTACGACGCTCTGAGCCGCGCGTTGGCGCTGGCTCATGGGTGAGTTCGTGTGGTCGGCCGACGCTGCAACCGGCGCTGGCATGCTGATGGAGGAAAGCGTCAGAGGGCCTAAAACTGCTAGAGAAGCCGGGCATACGAGCGTATAACCGGCGTGCGCGATTTGGTCTGTTCTTCAGGGGGACACCATGGCAATAAGATTCAGCGGCTCATGTATGCATTCTGACCGCGCTCTCCGCTCGACTCTTTGGGTTACGGGGAACGTGAGCCTCGCGATCGCTGCACTGGGCTCCGTTGCCCATGCGCAACAGCCTCCGCCGCAGGCGCAGACCGCACCGCCGGCCGAGGTGGGTCAGTTGCAGGAAGTTGTCGTCACCGCGACCAAGCGCTCGGAGAACATTCAAAACGTTCCGATCACCATCTCGGCCTTCACGAGCGCGGAGCTCGCCGCGAAGAACCTGACCGATATCCACTCGCTCACGGGTCTCACTCCCGGCGTCAATCTGGACGCCGGCTCGCCCTTCTCGGGCGACTCGTCCGTACTGTCGGCCTCCATTCGTGGCATCGGCCAGGACGACTTCGCGTTCAATCTGAATCCCGGCGTCGGTGTCTACGTGGATGGCGTGTTCATCGCGCGTACGATCGGCGCGAACGTCAATCTGCTCGACGTGGATCGCGTCGAGATCCTGAAGGGCGCGCAGGGAACCCTGTTCGGCGCCAACACCATCGGCGGCGCGATCAGCATCGTCACGCACACTCCGGGAAATGACTATCGGATAATCGCCACCGCGACGGGCGGGCGCTTCAATCGCCGCGACCTGGGCTTCACGGCGGATATTCCGCTCATCCCCGATAAGCTGCTCACGAGCATCACGGTCTCCTCACAGCAGCAGGACGGCTACCAGCGCGTCATTCCCTATCCGACTGATGGGTCGGTCGGCATCGCGCCATTCGTCGTCGATCCGCAGACGGCCTATCCCAAGGCGGGATATGCGACCGGCGATGACTACGGCGGCAAGGGCATCTTCACCATGCGCGGCAAGATGCTGTGGAACGTGTCCGACAAGCTGAGTTTGACTTTCACGGGTGACTGGACCCACGAGGATCAGACCGCGCTGCCGGAAGTTGTGCTTTCCACTTACACCGGCAACGTGGGAGCGTCCACGTTCTCGACGCTCTACGATCTGTGCATCAGCAACAATGCGGGCAGCCTGCCGGGTGCTGTTGCGACCTCGGGGTTCATCCCGGGCCTGCCTCCAGCCGAGCAGCCGTTTGCGGTGGGCACCCCCAACAATCTGCTGTTCTCGGGCGTGTGCTCGCAGCCGCGCGCTCGCGTGCCCAGCCTGGCATCGAACGGTGGAGCCGCGTTGGTGGCCGCCGGCTATGTCGGCGTTCCAGTCGGTGTCATTCCGTTCCCCGGTGTTGATCCTGCGTACAACTACAACAACATCGCGGCTGGTCTGCCGTATCTCGGCTCGAATCAGCCACGCCTGTTCTACTACAACCCCACGGCACAGACAGGCAGTTACGACACGACGTACGCTGCCGGTCGTCCCGATTTTGCACGCCAGGATGTGTTCGGTATCTCCCTCACGGGCGTCTATAACCTCACCGACGACTTGACACTGAAATCGATCACGGGCTACCGCCAGGACAAGTGGGATATCGGCACGCAGCTTGACGGCACACCCGAGACGCTGCTCGAGGTGACCGACCAGCAGCATCAGTGGCAGGTCTCGCAGGAGTTCCAGTTGCTCGGGAAGGCCTTGGACAACAGGCTCAATTACGTGGGCGGGCTCTACTACTTCAATGAGTCCGGCTACGTCCACGATTACGTGCCGTTCGAGAGCCTGCTCTACGTATACGACGGAACGGCCAACGACGTGGAGAACGTTTATTACGCCGCGTTCGTGCACCTCGATTACGCACTCTCGGATCATTGGGGATTCACGTTGGGCGGGCGCTATACGACCGCTCAGACCTATTTCATCGGCGGTCAGGGGGATCTGAACTCCTTCCCCTTCGGATCCTTCTGCTGGCAGAACGCGGCCCCTGCGTGCGGACCGGCCGCGCCCTACAATGCCATCATCCCGAATGCCTGGGGTCCGGGTAACCCGTATCTGCGCTACTTCCCTGCTACGCCCGACAGTCAGGCGTGGCACATTTTCGATCCCACAGCCAGCATCCAGTACCACTTCAATAACAATGTGATGGCCTATGCGACGTGGAGCAAGGGCTTCAAGCAGGGCGGCTGGACAACGCGCCTTTCGGCCGTCATTCCCAACCCGCAGGATGCCCGATTCGGTCCTGAAACTGCGAAGCAGTGGGAGCTCGGCCTGAAGTCGGAGTGGTTCAATCACCACCTCAAAGTGAACGCTGCCGGCTTCTACACCGAGTACGACGGCATCCAGCTGAACGTTCAGCAGGGCATCTCGCCGACGTACATCAATGCCGGTAACGCCAGGATCAAGGGCGCCGAGCTCGAGTTCAATTCGTCGATCCCGGGCGGACTGCAGCTCAACGGCTCCGTCTCCTACATAGATGCGTACTACACCTATGTGAACCCCAACGCGAACATTCCCGAGTACGCGCTGCCCGATGGCACGACCGTATGTCCGAGCACCGCGATCGGTCCAACGGGGCCGGTCTGCCCCGTGCATGCGCCGGGCGTCACGCAGCTCGACGCCGAGATTCCAAAGACGCCCAAGTGGAAGTTCGCGTTCGCTCCGGAATACGACTATCTGCTGGCGAGCGAGGCCACTATCCGCACCATCGTCGCCTTCACGTACACCTCGGAGATGTGGAACGATTCGCTGAATACGCCGTTGCTGCGCCGACCGGCGACTCGCCAGCTCGATGCGTCAATCCACTACGCATCGGCCGACGACAAGTGGGATTTCGCGATCGGCGGCACCAACCTCACGGACGATCGCTACTTTATCTCCGGCGCGACCAACTACGGAGCCGGTGTAGCTCAGGGCTACATCAATGCACCGCTGCAGTGGTATGCGACCGTACGCGTGAAACTCGACTCGGCCGCCAAACAGTAAGCATACACGCGCCCCGAGACTGACCGCCGTCGCGCGGTCGGTCTCGGGTCTCTATGGCTCGCGGCCCAGGATCTCGTCCCGTACGTCCGCGATCTCGCGTGCCCGCGAGGGTCGCGCGTGCTCGCAGCGCTCCGAGCGCGGACAGCGCGTGCTGCGCGGACAGATGATGCGTGCCGGCCGCTCGAGCGCATCTTCAATCCACGCGATGTTGAGTACGTTGGCGAGGGCACCGAGGGCCTGGTGCGCCGGGCGCGGAATACGGCCCTCGCCGCGCCGGTGAGCGCACTCGGCGAAGATCGACTCGATCATGGGGGCACTCTCGACGCCGTTCGCCTCGAGCGCCGGAGCAAGATCCACTCCGACGGACAGCACGTGCGGGTTGCCGGCCATGTCACGCACGCGACGCGAATGACAGCAGTAAAGGAGCGAGCGCTCGCCATCGCGCAGCACGGAGATCTGCGAGCCCGACTCACCATGCTGGCCGTCGATCATGCGAAACACCGCCCAGTTGGGACACGGGTCGCTTACCTGGGCGAGATTGCCCCACGGCAGCGGAATGCCGTTGCCCCGGTAGACGGCGCGCAGATACCCCGGCGGGTAGGCATCGAAGAAATGCCAGTAGCGATATGAGGAGACCTTCGTCATGCGGCGCATGATGACGGCCGGTGTGAGATCGAGCCTGTCGCCTGCCTCCACGCGATAGCGCTCGCGCACGAGGAATCGTCGGAACGGCACGCGCGGCGCGAGCAGCGCACCGGCGAAGAAGCTGCACTCGAAATCTCGCCAGGCATGCAGCACATCCTGGGCATTCATGCCCCCGGCAGGCGATGCGCCTTCCGGGCTGCCGCCCATCTCGCCGCCGGTCGCATGCGGCGATTTCAAGCCGTCGCCGCCGTGCAGAATGCGATGACCGATGTGGGTTGCGAGATCGAACTTGAGTCGCGCCGGGTCGGATTGCAAGGCGCGATTGACATAGACGACCCCGGGCGGCTCGAAGAAAGAGCGCACCATGCTGCGCACCTCGCGGTCCTTGTCGCGGGCCAGCACGGGCTTGCGCTCGAACCAGCGCAGCTCGAGGCCGTGGCGCTTGCACAGGCGCGCGAGATCCTCGACCCCCAGGGGAAAGCGCCGCTCGCCCACGCTCTCCGCGGCGCGCTCGAGCTCCGGAAAGTCGTTGCGCGACATCTCCTGGTGGGTGCGAATCAGAAGGTGCGCGAACTGCCGCCCGCTCGTGCCCGTCTGCGCGAGCAGCTCAGGAATTGCGGCCTGCAGCACGTCCTTGGAGAAGAGAAATCCGGGCTCGAGCGGAATACGTGCGACGCCGCCGTGGCGCGCGTGCGCGGGAGCGAGCTCGACCTCAGGGCTCTCATCGAGAAACCACTTGGCTGGACGCTGAAACACTTGCGCGAGCAGGTCGAGCAGCTCGGCCGAGGGGGCACGTTTGCCGCTCTCGATCATGCTCAAGTAGGAAACCGACGGCGCCTGCTGCGCATCGCGTTGAATGCACCGGGCCGAGAGTTCCTCCAGGGTCAGACCGTTGCGCTTGCGAAGCGAGCGCAGCTTCGCGCCGAGAAAATGCCCTTTGTTGGCAAGCGGCGTCATGTAGCCCTGTGAAATTAACATTGTGAAGTTTCGCTAGTCAAATTTTCCAACGCGGTTCACTTATGCTGCGCACCATGAGCACACTCGGCCGTGCCTGCGCCCCTACCCGCGCCTCCACCGCGGCAGGAATCGAGCTTCGCGGGGCACCCCTGCCGCGCTCGCGCGAGCTCTTGAGCGCGCAAGCGCTGCAGCTCCTCGCGCGGCTTCACCGCCGCTTCGAGGCGCGCCGTCAGCAGCTCCTCGATGCGCGCGCCGAGCGCCAGCGTGAGCTCGATGCGGGCGAGCTGCCGCAACGGCTGCCCGCGAGCGATGCCATTCGCAGCACTGCGTGGCGCATGGCCCCCCTGCCTGCCGATCTTGCGGGGCGGCGTCTTGAGATCACCGGCCCGGCCGAGCGCAAGACGCTCGACCACGCGTTGCACGCGAGCACCTGCACCTTCGTGGCGGATTTGGAGGACTCCTGCTCACCGACCTGGGAGAACATGATCGCTGCTCAGGCGAACCTCTACGATGCCGTCCGTGGGCGGAATCGCGAGCTCGAGCCCGAGGCGAGCCGCGCGGGGGGATCCGCAGCGCGTGCCGCGCTCATCGTGCAGCCGCGCGGCTGGCACTTGCCCGAGAAGCACGTGCGCATCGATGGCGCGGCGGTTGCGGCCGCGCTGTTTGATGTCGTGCTCTACGTGGTGAACAACTTCGAGGCGCTCGCCCGGCGCAACGCCGCGCCGTATCTGCGCCTCGGCAAGCTCGAAAGCCATCAAGAGGCGCAGCTCTGGGAGGACGTGTTGCTCGCGAGCGAGGACGCGCTCGGACTGCCTCACGGCACGATCAGAGTCTCGGTGCTCATCGATACCGTGCGCGCCGCCTTCGAAATGGAGGAGATCCTCTTTGCGCTTCGTGATCGCGCGGTGGAGCTCAGGCACGGCCGCTGGGCCTATGTCTTTAGTTTCAGCAAGAGCTTCCGCCAGCGGCCGCAGTTCGTGCTGCCGGATCGCTCGAGCGTCACCCCCACGCAGCCCTTTCTCAGATCGTGCGCGGAGCTGGTGGGACAGACGGCCCGGCGGCGCGGCGCGGCACAGAGCTCCCCACTTGCGGCCACCGCGCCCGTGCCCCACGCCGCGAATCGGGACTTGCTGCGCGCGCCGGATGGGGCGATCACCGAAAGCGGAGTCCGCCTTTGCCTGCGTGTGGGCGTGCAGTATCTCGAGGCCTGGCTGCGCGGCACGGGCTGCCTGCCGCTCGATGGAGCGCACGAGAACACGGCCACGGCGGAGGTGTGCCGGGCACAGCTGTGGCAGTGGATGCGGCACGGTACGACGAGCAGCGACGGCATACGCGTGACGCCCGAGCGCGTCGAGCATCTGTTGCTGCAGGAGCTCGACCGTATACACGCCGAGCTCGGCCGGGCGCGCCTCTCAAGTGGCGTGTTTCCCAGCGCCGCGCGGCTTTTTGAACACTTGATCATGCAGGAGCGCTTCGAGGAGTTCCTGACACTTCCTGCGTACGAACTGCTTAATTGAGGAGCCTGTACATGAGTCTGCAGAGATTGCTTCCCACGGCCGATGAGTTGCGTCGCAACTGGAGCGAGAGCCCGCGTTGGCGCGGCATCGTGCGTGGCTACAAGCCCGAGGATGTGGTCCGGCTGCGCGGCACGATTCCCGTCGAGCACTCGATCGCGCGCTTCACGTGCGAAAAACTGTGGCGCTATCTCAATGAGAAGCCCTTCGTGAACGCCCTCGGTGCGCTGACCGGCAACCAGGCGATGCAGCAGGTGCGCGCCGGTCTCGATGCCATCTATCTGTCCGGCTGGCAGGTTGCCGGTGATGCCAACCTCGCCGGCGAGATGTATCCCGATCAGTCCCTGTATCCGGCCGATTCGGTACCCGCCGTCATCCGGCGCATCAACAACACCTTGCGCCGAGCCGATGAGATCTCGCATGCCGAGGGCAAGGACGACATCGACTGGCTGAAGCCGATCGTGGCGGATGCCGAGGCGGGCTTCGGCGGCGTGCTCAATGCCTTCGAGCTCATGAAGCAGATGATCGCCGCGGGGGCGGCCGGCGTGCATTTCGAGGATCAGCTCTCCTCGGCCAAGAAGTGCGGTCACATGGGCGGCAAGGTGCTCGTGCCCACGCAGGAGGCGGTCGCCAAGCTGATCGCGGCGCGCCTGGCAGCCGACGTCTGCAACGTGCCGACGATCCTCATTGCGCGCACGGACGCGGAGAGCTCCCAGCTGCTCACCGCCGATGTGGACGAGCGTGACCGGCCGTTCATTCAAGCCAAGCGCGGCCGCACGGCCGAGGGTTTCTTTCACGTCGAGGCGGGTCTTGATCAGGCGATCGCGCGCGGCTCCGCCTATGCGCCGTACGCCGACCTGCTGTGGTGCGAGACCGGGAAGCCCGATCTGGATGAGGCGCGGCGCTTCGCGGAGGCGATCCACAGCCAGTTTCCGGACAAGCTGCTCGCCTACAACTGCTCACCCTCCTTCAACTGGAAGCGCAAGCTCGATGATGCGACGATCGCGCGCTTTCAGCGCGAGCTTGCCGCCATGGGATACCGCTTCCAGTTCATCACGCTGGCCGGATTTCATGCGCTCAACTACTCCATGTTCGAGCTCGCGCGCGGCTACCGGCAACGGCAGATGAGTGCCTACGTCGCTTTGCAGCAGGCCGAGTTCGCAGCCGAGGAGCACGGCTACACGGCGACCAAGCACCAGCGCGAGGTGGGCGCGTCCTACTTCGACGAGGTCACCCAGGCGATCAATGGAGGTAACTCCTCGATCACGGCGCTCAAGGGCAGCACCGAGCAGCAGCAGTTCGAGCCGCCGGTGGCGCGCGAGCCCATCGCCCGCGCGGTGGGCGCTCCCTGAGCGCTGCGGGCAGCGCCTGAGGGCTAACTTAAGCGGCTCGGCAGATCGACCGCTTCCTGCGGTGCAGCGCCGCCTGGCGTGCCATCACCCTCCCGGTGAGTGGTGTCCAGGCGGCGCAGCAGCGGCAGCATCAGCAGCGCCGCGGCCGTGCCGCCGACGGCGACCCAGCCGAGCACCCAGAAGAGATGGGTGTAGAGGGGCAGGGTGTCCAGCCGCGAGGTTATGTTCGCCGGGACGCTCGCGTAGTTGGCCACGAAGCTGCCGAGATATTGAGAGATCCCGATCGACAGATAGAAAGCGCCGATCATGAGGCCGCGGTGGCGCGCGTCGATATAGCGGGCGACCATCGCAAGCCCGAGCCCGGAGGTGAGCAGCTCACCGAGCGACTGCAGTAGATACCCCCACACCATCCACCAGGGCGACACCTGTCCGGCGACGGCGTAGTTGCCACTGACTGCGTAGATGAAGAAGCCGGCCGCGAGAACCGCAAATCCCCAGGCGTACTTGGCGGCCACCGACAGATCGCGACCTTCCCGCCCGAGCCGTCCGTAGAGCAGGGCGAGGAGTGGAGAGAGCACGGCAATCCAGAAGGGATTGAGCACCTGGAACTGTTCGGGAGGCACTTGGTAGCCGAGAAAGTTCAGGTGCACGTTGTGCACGGCGAACAACGTGAGCGAGGTCGACATCTGCTGGTAGAAGATGAAGAACAGCATGGTCTGTGCGGTGAGCAGCAGCATCGCAATCAGTCCGCCGCGCTCGGCGCGTCGTCCACGCGCGATCAGCACGGCAAACAATCCGAGCAGGATCGCACCGGAGAGCCACACGATCGCGCGCGCGACCGCGATGTTCTGCACGATGAGGCCGATCAGCACGGCCACCAAGACGGAGCCGCCGAGGACGGCGAGCAGCCAATCCTTGCGCAGTGGCTTGAAGTCTGGCGCCGAGCCCAAGTGTGCAACGAGCTGGCGGCGCAGCGAGAATTGCAGAATACCGATCACCAGGCCGATAGCGCAGGTGAGGAAGGCCCAGTGCCAGCCCCAATGTACGCGAATCCAGGGCGTTGCCGACTGCGAGATGAAGGCGCCGACGTTCACGGCCATGTAATACATCGTGAAGGCGCCGTCGAGCCGTGAGGGCTCGCCCTCGTACAGGCGCGAGACCAGGTTGGCGGGACTCGGCTTGAAGAGGCCATTGCCCGTCGCGATCACCCCGAGGGAAAAGAACAACAGTGGGTTTGCCCACGGGCCGGGTATCAAGCGGTCCCAGGGTACGGAGAGCAGCACGTAGCCGAGCCCGAGCACGATCGCGCCAATGAGCGTGAGGCGCCGCGCGCCAAGCACCTTATCCCCGATCCACCCGCCGAGGACCGGTGCCGCATAGACCATCGCAGCGAGCGCGCCCCAGGTGAGATTCGCGCGCGCATCCGAGAAGCCGAGGTACTCGATCATGAAGACGACCAGGAGCACCTGCATGCCGTAGTAGCCGAAGCGCTCCCACATCTCGATGAGGAATAGCGCCGAGAAGGTGCGTGCCTTGGGAGGCGACGGCTCAACGTTCATCGCAACACCTTATCCCACGACGGACGGCGGATTTGAGGCGGATGATCGGATGCTGTCAAGCTACGGCCTAATATACGATGCGCTTTCATGCGAGCCCGCGATACCCCGCAGCGAGAGGACCGCCGCTTGCGCAAGCTGAGCGAGCTGTGCCTCGCGTTGCCCGAAGCCGAGCGGCGCCTGACGGGGGACCACGCAGATTTTCGGGTGCGCGGCAAGGTGTTCGCATACTTCCTGGTCAATCATCACGGCGACGGCATCGTCGCGGTGTGTTGCAGATCCGCCCTGGGTGAGAACATCGATCGCGCCGCTCGTGAGCCGGAGCGCTTCTACCTTCCTGCCTATATCGGAGCGCGCGGCTGGTTTGGACTGCGGCTCGACCGGGGTCCGATCGACTGGGCGGAAGTTCGCAACGTTATCGAGCTGAGCTATCGGCTCGCTGCACCCAAGAGGCTGGTCAGGAGGCTCGATGCTCAGGGAGGGGAACCTTAAGCGCCGCCAAGCGTAGTTACCTTGGGACCACTGCGAGAGGATCAGATAATGATCATGAAGTCATTCGTTTCGGCGATTGCACTGTCCCTTGCTTTCGGCGCGGCTCACGCCGCGAGTGCGAAGCGCGACGTGCAGGAACTGGACTCCGCCCAGATCTCCATGGACAAGGCCATTCACATGGCCGAACAGGAGGGCAACGGCAAGGCCACATCCGTGAAGTTCAAGTCGGAGCATCAGGGTGCCGGCGCCTATGACGTGAGTGTGCTGAGCAGCGATGGCAGCAAGCTCACGCACTACCGGCTCGATGCGGCAACGGGCCATATCACCAAGGCCGGTAACGAGCCGTTCAAGAAGGTCTTCACCACGCTGAAGCCGGATGAGATCTCCGGTGCGCAGACCTCGCTCACGAGCGCCATCGACATGGCGCAGCAACGTGCCGACGGCAAGGCCATCGAAGCGGAAGTGGAGCACAAGGGCTCGGCCGTCCGCTACGACGTGAAGGTTGCAAAGAGCGATGGCAAGACTGAGCGCGTGAAGATCGACGCCTCCACGGGTCACGTCGCCTCTGCTGAGTAACTAGCGCACCTGCCGGCGCAACGGCGCGCGGGCCGCGAGCCCGCGTGCCGCTTGCGACATAATCGCGGGCTCAAGTTCTGCAGCGCCGCGCCGCGTTGTATCACGTGCAACTCGAGCGCTGTACGTCGTGATATGCATCACGCGCTAGAGCGCGGCCGCGCGCGCGGAATGAGTCATGTGTCGCAGCCGAAGGAGATCGCGGCGGGCAAGCTGGCGTGGGCGTTTGTTATGCCAAAAGTCTCCATCCACGAACTGCGAACTCTGAAGCTGCCGGTCGAGACGGCAGTCGATGCCGTGCTCGAGCTCGATCGCGAGCATGGGGGCGCGCTCGCGTTCGGAACCATCGTGCAGGCGCAGATCGAATCGGAGGGCGAGCCCGGCCTGGTGCTCGTCGTCCAGCGACGCGGCTCGGATGCCACCGAGCAGCGCAAGTTCAGCCTCGAGGCAGTGGCGGCTGCCTTCATTCGTTACTGCTGGAAGGCGCGCATCCCGCTGCCGCGCCACGGCGTCAAGCGCATAGAGATCATCCCGGAGGGGTTCTCGATCACCATCGAGGGCACCGTCGAGATGGTGCGCCGACACGGGCCCCTGCCGCAGCGCGTCCGCTCCCTCGCCACGCAAACGGCCTGACACTCAGCCAGTCTCAGGTAGCCTGAGTCTCCCAACCCTCAGGCGAAGATCTCCGCGAAGAAGTCACACATCTGCCGCCACGAGCGGGCGTCCGCTTTGGCATCGTAGCGAGCAAACTCCGGGCGGCCCAGGCGCACGGCGTCCGGGTTGGTGAAGCTGTGCACGACTCCGCCGAAGAGCGTCAGCTGCCAGTCGACCTTGCCGGTGCGCATTTCCTGCTCGAAGCTGGCGCGCTGCTCGGCTGGAATGCCGGGATCATCCGCACCGATGCACACCAGGACCTTGCCCCTGATGTTCTTGGCATCCTGCGGAGCCGGGGTGGCCAGTCCACTGTGAAAGCCGACGATACCGCGAACCTCGGCGCCGCTGCGAGCAAGCTCGAGCGCCATCATGCCGCCAAAGCAATAGCCGATGGCCGCGATGCGATCGGGGTCCACCTCCGGGCGTGCCGCGAGCGCGCGCAGACCGCCCTGAGCCCGTGCACGCACACGTGCGACATCGCTGCGGACCGCCGCCATCACGGCCTGCACCTCGGCGAGGTCGCCAAATACCCGCCGGCCGCCATGCAGATCGCAGGCGAGGGTGGCATAGCCAAGCGATGCGATCCGCTCCGCCCGGGACAGTGCGTGCGGGCCGAGTCCGAAGATCTCCGGGAACACCAGTATCCCGGGACGCCGCCCCGGCGTCTTCTCATCGACGAACAGCTGCGAATCCATGGAAAGGCCGTCCGCTTGATAGGCCACTCGTTCGGTTTGCATGGGGATTGCATCTCTAGGCGCGGCTGCGCGCAGTCGGGGCGCATTGTACCGAAGGACCGTCAGCCGCTGGCGCTCGTTCCGCGCTGCGACCGCCGGTCGTTGACTTGTCACTGACTAATGACTACGCATTTGCCACGCGCTAGAGTACGGTTACGGTGGGTAGGGGAGTGGGGTGCAGGCGCACGAGACGCCGGACCCCGCATCTGAAACACGGCACAGCATGCCGGTTGATGAGGGGGGAATACCATGAGCCATCGTTTGCAGGCGAAGCGAGTGTCCGGGCCGTCGCGAGCGCTCGCAGGGACGCTGGGCTCTTGCATCGTTGTTCTGGGCACGGCATTCGGCAGCGTCGTCGCCGTCGCCCAAGAAACCGGCACTCCGCCGCCGACCGCGCAGCAGCCGCCACCACCGGGCAGCAGCCTCGAGCAAGTCGTCGTGACCGGGTCGCGCGTCGCGCGCTCGACCTTCACCACGCCGAATCCGGTTACCGTGCTCGATGCCAAGACCATTGAGAATCTCGGGCTCACGAACGTGGGCGATGTGCTGGGCGAGCTTCCTCAGAATTCCAACTTCTTTGCCGCCAACAACGTCGGTCTGGGCAACTTCAACGTGGGCGCGCAACTTGCCAATCTGCGCGGCCTGAATCCGTTCTTCGGAACGCGCACCCTGACGCTGATTGATACGCAGCGCGTGGTGCCGACCGCAACCGGCGGCGGTGTGGACGTGACGATGATCCCGTCGATACTGGTGGCGCGCACCGAAGTCGTCACGGGTGGCGCGTCGGCCGTCTACGGCTCGGATGCCGTGGCGGGTGTGGTCAACTTCATCCTCGACAAGCGGCTCAACGGGTTGAAATTCCAGGCCGACTATGGCGAAACATCCCACCACGACGGCGGTGACGTTCATTTGGGCGCGGCTTACGGCCACGATCTCGGGGAGCGGACGCACTTCATCATCGGCGGCGAGTTCGAGAACTCGGAGGACATCGGCATTTGCTCGCAGGTGCGCAACTGGTGCAAGTCGCAGTACGCCCTGTTCACGAACACCCTTTATGCCGGGGCACCGGCGCAGCCTCCCTTCCCCGCCATACCGCCCAACGGCCAGCCGCATTACATCATCGGGCCCAGTGCGACGCTTGCGAACCAAAGCCAGACCGGGGTTCTGACGCCGTGCAATGTGCCCGCCCCCGTCTGCATCCCGGGACCGGAGCCTCAGTGGATTTTCGATTCCGCCGGGACCTCGGCCACACCCTTCAATCCGGGTCTCTACGTCGATGGCGCCGGCGTCTTCGGATTTAGCCAGGGTGCGGGCGCAACCGGCGTGGGTGCGTACGACGGCACGACGCTCAAGCCGTCCGTCAAGCGCTACACCGGCCTTGCGAACGTCGATTTCAAGATCACCGACAATTTGACCTCTTTCCTGCAAGTCTGGTACGCGCGCAGCTTTGCGACGAACCCGGTTGCCAACGGCGCCATCGGACCCATCGCTCTCGAGGTGGCGCGGGGCGTCTATGTGCCTCTCAGCAGTGCCATTGCACCGGATAACGCCTATCTGCCGCCTCAATTCCAGCCTGGAGGAGCCGACGCGCTGGGGCCCGGGGGAGCGCTTCTGGGCTACAACATGAACGCCATCGATCCGGCGCGCAACCAGACGGACAACGACGTCGTGCGTGTGACGGGCGGAATCAACGGAACGATTGGCTCGTCGAGCTGGGGCTATGACGCGTATTTCGAGTACGGTCAGAACAACAACAACCAGGCCCTGTTCAACAACGTCGTCGGCTCGTACTTGCAATTCGCGCTCAATGCCGTCAAGGATCCAGCGACCGGCCAGATCGTGTGCGCCGCGACGCTGCCCGGACCTGGTTTCAATGCGCAGGCCGCCGGCTGCAGCCCACTGAACCTCTTCGGCAGCAACAATGCCAGTCGCGCGGGGCTCGATTACGCGTTCCGTACCCTTGTGGAGTACTCGACCCTCGATGAGGCGGTCATCTCCGCCAACATCCACGGCGACCTGTTCAGCGGCTTCGGCGCCGGTCCCATCAAGGCCTCTTTCGGTGCGGAGGCGCGCCGCAATACGGCCAACGTCACGCACGACCTGGCGCAACAACCGTGGTACGACGACTACTTCCTGAGCTACGGCCTCGACTACGCGGGCAAGATTGCGGTGGTGGAGGGTTACGGCGAGGTCAACGTGCCGTTGCTCAAGGATTTGACCCTTGCCAAGTACCTCGAGTTCGATGGTGCGATTCGTGAGACCAACAACAAGAACACGGACGAGACCGCCGGCTCGGCGACGAATGGGGTGTCGGTAACCCATAACATCCCCAGTTGGAAGTTGAGCGGCATCTGGGATCTGACCGACTGGTTCCGGGTACGCGGTACGCGCTCGCGCGACGTGCGCGCGCCATTCTTCCGCGAGCTCTATGAGTCCTACGCGGTGACAGCCGGTGGACCGTTCGGCACCATCATGAATCCTGCGAACGGACAGAGCTATGTGATCACGGCCTTGACCGGTGGCAACATCAACCTGCAACCGGAGAAGGCCGATACCACGACCGTGGGCTTTGTGTTCTCGCCCAAGTCCGGGGCCCTCAACCGGTTCCAGTTCTCAACCGACTGGTACCGCATCATCATCAAGGACCCGATCACGGGGCCGCCGTTTGGTCTTGGTGTACAGAACATCGTTAATCTCTGTTATCAGGGCCAGCAGGCTTTCTGCGACCGCATTACCTTCGGCACGCCCGGTGACTTCGGTTCGATCACGACGGTCAACAACACGGCGGTCAATCTGGGTCGTTACGAGGTGCGCGGCGTGGACTTCGAGCTCGACTACGCCTTGGCGCTGCACGATCTCAGCAACAGCGTGAACGGCAGCCTCAACTTCCGCTTGCTGACCTCGTTGCTCTACAACATGACGATCGATGCCGGACTCGGTGCACCGCCGGTTGACTATGCCGGTCAGACCGGCCCGACCACAGCCTTCGGCGGCTTCAACACCTCACCGCGCTGGCAGTCCAATTTCTTCATGACGTACGGCAACGGCGGGTTCACCGGTACGGTGCAGGTGCGCTGGATCGGGCCGGGTAGCTTTCAGGCCCTGAGCAACTTTGGGGGAACACCGATCGCTCCGGGTGACCCGGGCTATGCGACCACCAATCCGAACAGCATCAACACCAATTCGGTCGCGTCCGCGACCTATGTGAATCTGTCGGGCTCTTACGAGTTCAACGATCACGTTTCGGTGTTCGCTAGCATCAACAACCTGCTCAACAGGGATCCGCCGGTGGCGCCGGGCGGCAACGGCTACCCCACCAACCCGGTGTACTTCGACACCTATGGCATGTTCTGGAGGGTCGGTTTCCGCCTGCATTGGTGAGCGATGATTGACGGCAACCGCATGGGAGTGCCCATGAGAGTCTCCTCGCTAGCGGCGTTCGCGCTCAGCACCGCGCTGTTCTCGAGCCCGGCCTACGTGCACCACTCGGGCGCCATGTTCGACATGAGCCGCCAGGTGAAGATCACGGGAACAGTGCTCGAATTCAACTGGACCAATCCGCACTCGAGCTTCAAGGTGAGCGTGGTCGATGCGACGGGCACGGCCCAAGTGTGGGCAATCGAGATGAACAGCCCCAACAATCTCGTGCGCGAGGGCTGGAAGCGCACCACCATCAAGCCAGGCGACAAAGTGACGGTCACCGTGCGCCCCCTGCGCGATGGCACGCCGGGCGGGCAATACCTCGGGATCATGCTGCCCGATGGCACAGCTCTGGGTGCCTCTGCTCAACAGCAGTATTGATCCCATGCAGATCCTCACAGTCGCGCGCAGCCGGCTCCTTCGCTGTGCAGCGGTGGTCGCGCTCACATGCCCGGCTGTCTTCGCCCAGGCGCCCGGCGGCGGGCTCAGCCAGAAGCAGACGGATGATCTCTCGGATCGGCACGACGGCTACTACGGAGCGCTCGCGCCGCAAAACCTCGCGAAGCCACGACCGAAGCCTCCCTTCGACATGACGGGCACCTGGTTCGTCGACCTGCGACGATCCTTCCGGGATTTCATGTTCGGTCCGCCGTACCCGCAGTTCTACGAAGCGGGGCAGAAGGCCATGCAGGAGGCTGCGGCAGCCATGAAGGCCGGACGCCCCTATCGCGACAGCATCGGGGAGTGCTACCCCGCGGGCATGCCGATGATCATGACCCGCGTCTGGCCCTTCAACGTCATTCAGCTGCCGACCTCGATCCATATGATCTTCGGCTTCACCAATAGTCTGCGCATCATCTATCTCGATGGGCGCCCGCACAGCGCAGCCGACGTCGCGATACCGACCTACAACGGTGAGTCGATCGGACACTGGGAGGGGAACACGCTCGTGGTGGATACGCGCTACTTCGAGCCCAACGAGCACTACATCGACATGGGACTGCCGATCAGCGATCAATTCGCCATGACGGAGAGAATGCGCCTGCTCGATGGCGGCAAGACGCTGGAGATCGAGTACATCATGACCGACCCGAAGAACTGGAAGGGCGAGTGGCGCAGCACCAAGCACTTCCTGCGGGCGGACGAGAGCGATATCCCGGAAGTGGAGTGCCTGCCCAATCTCAACAAGAACCTGCCCAGCACGCCGGCGGGACATGCGGCGGCCGAACAGCGCGAGCAGCAGAGCAAGAAGGCGGGCTCGGAAACGGAGCACAAATAGCGATGCAGAAGGCCCTGCTCGCCGGTGTGTCCCTGGTCTTCGGCCTGCTCGAGCTGGGGACCGGACATGCGGATGCCGCGCGGGCGGCGTCCGTGCAGCAGCACCCGGACTTCTCCGGGGTCTGGACCTGGTATATCGAGCCTGGGCAAGCGCGCGCGCTGCGGGGCGGGGCGCGCGTGGATCTGCCGTTCACGCCCCAGGCGAAACAGAAGGTCGATGCCTACCGAGCCCTGGTCGATCCGACGGGGGACAATCCCGGCGCGCACTGCCTGGGCTATGGCATGCCGGGCTCGATGATGTTCTCCGGGGGCTATCCGATGGAGATCATTCAGCGTCCCGATCAGTTCACCGTGATCTACGAGGCGCACAGCGAGATCCGCCGCTGGTATCTCGGTAACAAGATCATCCCCGCGGCAGATCGTATCCCCGCGCGCAATGGTTACTCGACGGCCCACTGGGAGAAGGACACGCTGGTGGTCGAAACGAGCGCACTCAAGGAGCAGGAGGACGGCTCCTATCCTCACAGCGACCAGGCGGTCATCGTGGAGCGCTATCGGCTCGAGAAATCACCTCAGGGTGCCGAGGTGTTGGTGGCGGAGTGGACGCTGACTGATCCGGCGTTCTATACGCGGCCGATCCAAGCCGTGAAGAAATGGGCCCTGGATCCCAAGGGCATTCTGCTGCCTTATGAATGCGATGAAGAGACCTGGCTCGATCATCTCGAGCAGCTCAAGAAGGGCAAGACTGCCTCAGCGGCTTACCAGTGACGGGAGCTTGGATCATGAAGCCAACGCGTGCAGGGCTGCTGGCGATACTCGGGGTGCTGATCGGCAGTGCTCCGGTTCTCGCGCACCATTCGGCGGCCATGTTCGATTTCACCAAGCGCCAGGAGCTCGAGGGCGTGGTGAAGGACATCCGTGTCATCAATCCTCATATGAGCATCACGCTCGCCGTCACTGATGCGAAGGGAACCCGTGACATCGCATTCGAGGGGCACAGCGTGAACAATTTCTATCGCGCGGGCTGGCGCCCGAACATGGTCAAGGTCGGCGACAAGATCAAAGTCATGTACGCCCCCCGCAAGGATGCGCTCGAGGGCGGCTATGTCACGGGGTTCGTGACGGCGCAGGGTCGGGAGATCGGTTTCCACTTGCCCGGTGAGTCGGCCACCACCGGGGCGGAGCAAGGCGCTTCGCGATCGGGAAACTGAGCCGCTCTGAGCGAGGCAGCTCCTCCCCGGCCCCGAGGCGGCGCCTCTGTCGTGCAGCGCCCCGTTCGCCACCACGATGTCACTCAGCGTCAAGTGCGATGTCTCTCAGGGTCAAGACCCCGGTCCGACCTCACGTTAACTTCCAAATTAGAATAGATCGCACCGGCGCTGTCGCGCCGACGCATCGCACCGGAAGTAAGCCATAGCCTTAGGGGGAGAGCTATGTTGCATCTACGCCAAGAGCGGTCTTCGCAGCTTACCTGGCTCGTCCGGACTGAGGTCTTGCGACGCAGTGCGCTCGCAGCAGGCCTGTCCCTCGCCGCGGCGTCGGCCTTGGCACAGGCCCCCCCGCCGCCTGCGTCGCAAACGCCTGCGGGTGGCACTCAGCTCCAAGAAGTGATCGTGACCGCGCAGTTCCGCAACGAGAGCGTGCAGCAGACACCGCTCGCCATCACGGCCATTAGTGGAGACGAGCTTGCTGCACGGGCTCAAGCGAGCCTCACCGACATCAATCAAAACGCTCCGAGCGTCCAGCTGAGCCCGGAGGTGGGTGCGTTCGGGCCGTCGATGGCCGCCTACATACGCGGCATTGGGCAGGCGGACCTCGATCCGGCTCTCGAGCCGGGCGTCGGCATCTATATCGATGACGTGTACTTCGGCACGCTGACGGGCTCACTGCTCGATCTGCTCGATCTGGATCGTGTGGAGGTGCTGCGCGGCCCGCAGGGGACTCTGGAGGGCATGAACTCTGAAGGCGGTGCGGTGAAGATATTCTCCAAGCTGCCTAATTCCAACGAGAGCATGGCCTTCAGCCTGCTCGGCGGCAGCCGCAATCACGTCGAGCTGCGCGCGTCCACGAATTTTGCGATCACGGACAATCTCTTCGTGCGCCTGAGCGGTGTCGGCAACCATCAGGATGGCTACGTGACGCGCTACGATTTCGGCTGCGCCAATCCGAGCTTCACGGCGACCGATCTCAACGGGGTCACCGGTGCCTATTCGGTCCCGGTGGGATTTCTCGCACAGACGACCAATTGCAAGCTCGGGGAGATGGGAGGCATCGGCTATGCCGGAGGTCGGCTCGCGCTCCGTTGGCTTGCGAGCGACAAGCTGGAATTCAACCTGATCGGCGATCTCACGAACACCAGCCAAGACGCTCCGGCCGAGACGCTGCTTTATGCAGGTCCGGGTCCCCTCGCGCTTCCGGTTCCGAACTCGTCAGCGCCCGCGGTGAACTCGCCGGCGCTCGCGGTCATGACCACGAACGGACATCTGCTGCCCTACGACGAGACCAGGGTCCCGGCGATCATCCCGCCGAACTTCTACGCCAGCTATGCATCGTTCTGCCTGCCCGCCGTGACGAACCCCGCAGACTATGGTCCCGTCCTCGGCTCGAACTTCAATCAGCAGGCTTTTTGTGTCGATCCGCACCAGACCATCCGCAATTGGGGTGCCTCGCTGACGGCAGACTGGAAGGCGAGCGATACCGTGTCGCTCAGGAACATCCTCGCGTTTCGTGGCTACAGTGCGAGCTGGGTGCACGACAACTCCGAATCGATCTGGCCGATGGATCTCGGCGCCGAGTCGATGGGTCATCATCAGTTCAGCGAGGAGCTGCGCTTGAACGGTGCCTGGGGACAGCTGCTCGACTATACCCTCGGCGGCTACTACTTCCGCGAGAACACCGTGTACTTCGGCCACGAAGATCTCTGGTATGCAATCCCATTCGCTCCCGGAGTCCTGAACTTCTATCAGAATGATCCGATCGAAGCCCACGACAAAGCCGGCTTCCTGCACACGACCTGGCACCTGACATCAAAGTTCGACGCGATTCTCGGCGCGCGCTACACGAGTCAGGACAAGACTTACCATTACGTGCGCCTGAATCCCGAGGGCACCACGGGGGGCTCGGCCACCCTCGTGAGCGGCCTGAACGGTGCCTCCTCCTATTACTCCGCGACCCGCTGGGACTGGCGCGCGACACTGGATTACCACCTGACCGACGCCATGATGCTGTACGGGCAGTACTCCACTGGCTTCAAGGGCGGTGGCGTCGATCCGCGTCCGTTCTACCTGGCGCAGGCCATCGAGTTCCAGCCCGAGAGCCTCACCACCTACGAGCTCGGTTTGAAGACCAGCTGGTTTGAGCACCACCTGAATGTCAACATCGACGGCTACTTCTCTCAGTACCGCGACATTCAGCTCACGCTCACCAACTGCGACAATGTTCCGTCGATCGCGGCCGCGACCGCCGCGGCGCACGCCGACGGCACGCTACCTCCCTTCCTCACCTACGGATCCCCCTGCGCGCTGCCTTACAACGCAGGCGATGGCCATCAGGAGGGCGTCGAGTTCGAAACGCAGGCCCGCTTCGGCGGTTTCCAGGTGGACTTGAATGCGGGCTGGCTCGACTTCAAGTACACCTACATCGCTCCTTCTACCGGCGTAACCCTAAACGACGTCACACCTTTCACGCCGAAGTGGTCCGGCGGGGGCGGTATCCAGTACACCCTGCCGATCGCTGACAGGGGCTCGATCACAGCGCGCTTCGACGCGACCGTTCGCAGCTTGGTGTACACCATGCCCGTGAACGATTTCTACAATCACCTCGGTGGCTTTGCCGTCTACAACGCTCACTTGACCTGGGATTCGCCGAAGCCGAACTGGCAGCTCATCTTCCACGTGAAGAATTTGACTGGCCATCACTATTACCTGAACAACTTCGATCTGGTGACGGCGGGCCAGGGCACAGTGGGCGGTAATCCCGCACCGCCGCTCGACCTGTCTTTGGAGCTCAAGCACGCAATGTAGCGCCAGAGTGTGTCCCGGCCATCGAGCCGGGACACACCCACGAGTCGGCTGGGTCGGCCGCCCGTGATTTGTTGTGGCTCGGTCACACAAAGCGCCACGCGATCGAGCCAGCACCGAGCTGCGGCGGGGGCCGCCGCAAGGCCGCTGAGGCTACGGACCCAGGCCGTCCGGCTCTGAAGAATCCAATTGCGCCACTTGGACCGAGCACCGCGCCAGGGGAGGCCGCGCTACCGACTTGATCCCTGACGCACCCGTCCAGCGTCTTAGATCAATGACCTCCAGGCAATATTTTCCACGACGTCGAGCTAGCAAATGGGCCCTTGCGGGCCGTGCAGGCGATCGCCCCAGAGGAGGTACTCCTCGACAATCTCTTATACAAGGGTATAAAGTCCGAGCGGCTGCAGACCCGAAAACCCTGCGGGCGGCGATTGTTGCCAATCGTTGCGTACGATCCACAAGTTAGATCGCGCGCGGACACGAGGGACTACAATGGCCATCCTCAGAACAACTGTACGCCCTGGGGAGGCACACGAGCATGGTGGTCGCGGAGAACGCCAACGAGCGCCTGGTGCTGCAGTGGTTTGACCGACTGAGCGCGGGTGACTTCGAGGCGCTGCGCGGCATGCTGCACCCGGCGGCAACCTGGAAGGTTCAAGTAAATGGAGTACAGGGTGCTGGCGTGCACCGCGGCGCGACAGGCATCATCGATGAGTTTCTGAAGCCTGTCCGCCTGGGTCTTTTCCAGGAAGGCGACCCGAAGATCCTGCTGGACACCCTGATCTCCAAAGGGGCGCTCGTGGTCGCGGAATCTCGTGGCGTCGGGCACATGAAGAACGGCACCGAGTACTCGAACCTCTATTGCTGGGTGCTCGAGGTGCGGGACGCAAAGATCTTCGCGGTGCGCGAGTACATGGACAGCTACTACGTGAGCACGCTCAAACCCTGAGGCAGCCCGTGTTCGGCGACTCTCCTCAGTACCCGCATGACCCCCGCAACGTCGGCGGATTCACCTACCGGTGCGAGCGTGGCGCCGAGGACGGGGCCACCTCGTCGCATGACACGGACCTCTATCATCGGCTCATCCTGCAGCTGACAGGTCGCGCATCGTGGACGCTCGGCGCGAGCGCGGCGACTCTGGATCCCGGTGATCTGCTGCTGATTGCACCGAACTGCGTGAGTAGGCTCGAATGCGACGCAGCCCACCAGCACCTCTGCTTACACATACCGACAGCGGCGCTCGAGTCGCTCGCACCCTCGGAACGCTGGCGCTCCAATCGGCCCGTGACCGGCGGCGCGGCGGCCGTGCTCGGATCGCTCATACGCTCATCGCTCGAGCATGGGCACTCGCTCGAGGCCAACCACAGGGCGGCGGTGCGCGATGCGATTCTGCGGCTCATGGCTGCTCTTTGGGGTGTGCCGCCGGCGTACAACTGCGAGTCGCTCGCACCGGTTGACGAGCCTGCGCTCATCCGTCGCGTGAAGAGCTATGCGGTGGGGCATCTGAGCGAGCCGAGCCTGTCACCCTCGCGCGTGGCGGACATCGAGGGCATCTCCGTGCGGCATCTGCATCGGCTGTTCGCGGCGACCGGAGAGAGCTTCAGCCACTGGGTACGCAAGAGCCGGCTGGCCTGTTGCGCAGCGGATCTGCGCAATGCCGCGCTCGCGGGTACCAGCGTCACGCGCATTGCCTTTCGCTGGGGCTTTAACGACTCCGCGCATTTCAGTCGCGCGTTCCTGGCGGAATACGGCTGCGCGCCGAGCGAGTATCGCTCGGCACATCTCGGCGTTGCCTGCCTTCCACGTCGCGCTGCCCGCTACGATATAGCTGCGGGTCGAGCCGGCAGCCCGCCACCGCTATCATCGCCTTGAACCAACCGAGGTACTGACCGGCACCCAAGCTCTAGAAACCCCTGCTGCAAGGAGAGTGAACATGAGCGCCATCTTGCTCGCTGTGTTCGACGACTACGGGGTAGCGGATCGGGTCAGAATGCAGTTTCTGCGGGACGGATTTCCGACGGACCGAGTGGAGCTGACCGCCTGCTGCGAGCCGGGGCGGGCGGCTCTCGAGCCGGCTGTCGAGCCCCACGGCAAGTTCGTGCAGTATTTCCGCGCTCTCCTGCCGGACCCCAATGAGCAGTCCTACGCCGAACGTCTCACCGCGCATCTGGAGCAGGGGGCGGCGACCGTGACCGTGCACCCCCGCGGCCCCATCGAGATCGCCCGCGCCACGCAGATCATCGAAGGCTCGCATCCGCTCGAGTTGCTGCAGCACGATCTGGCCAGACGCACTTGGGAATATGCCGCCGCCAAACGTGAGTGGCCCTGGGTGCGCGCCTTCTGGGTCGAGAACTCGAGCCACGCCGATTGCATCTATTGCCGGCTGTTCGAGCCTGACGCGAACGATGAGGCTCGCGCCGGGCACGAGCACACTCAGGATGCCGTTGCGCCGCGCTCCGGAAGCTCGACCCGAAACTCGCTGCCCTGAAGACGCCCGGCGCTGTGAGCGCTGATTCGGCCGCCGTGCAGCTCGACGAGCCGCTTGCAGATCGCGAGCCCCAATCCCAACCCGGCACCGAGGCGCTCGCCGGGGTGGCTGACCTGCGTGAACGGCTCGAAGATCTTCGGCAGATGCGCTGCATCGATCCCGATTCCGCTGTCGCTCACGCGAATGAGCGCTCGCATCTTGCCGAATGCATCCGTTTCGCGACGTAACTCGACTCGGATACGCCCACCATGGTCCGTGTACTTGGCGGCGTTGGTCAGCAGATTGAGAACAACCTGCGAGAGGCGCACGGGATCGCCCTCGATCCACACGCTCCCCACGGGTGCGTCCACTTCCAGTGCATGCTCCTTTGCTTCGACGAAGGGCCGCGCCGAGTCCACGGCCTCGGCGATTACTTGCCCCAGATCGATGCGCGCCCGCTGCAGTTGCACCTTGTCCTGATTCAAGCGATTGACATCGAGCAGGTCATCGACCAGTCGGATGAGCATCGATGTCTGCCGCGAGATCAGTTGCACGGCGTAGCGCGAATGCGGCTCGAGCGTCTGCTGTGAGCGGCCGAGAATCTCCAGGCCATTGATGATCGAGGCGAGCGGGTTGCGCAGCTCGTGCCCGAGCACCGCGATGAATTCGTCCTTGCGCCGATCGGCCTCGCGCAGCTCCTGTTGTTCTCGCTGCTCGGTCAGATCCGCGATGACGAGCGCGACCACTCCCGGGGTCTCCAGAGGCTGAGCCGACACCAGCACGGGCAGGGGAGCGTCGGATGCGCGCAGCAGGGTGAATTCGTTCTCGGCGGGCAGGCTGGCCGCGCGGCGGATCAGGGCGGCGAGCTCAGTCCGCTCCGATTCTGCGAAGAACTCATCGATCGGCCGAGCGCCGAGGATCGCGCCGGAGACACCAGTCAGGCGCGCGAAGTACTCGTTCGCGTGCAGTACTCGATGCTCCGAGGAGACGGTGACGATCCCGCGCCGCACGTGCTCCGCGGCGAGACGGTAGGACACCTGAGCTTCGCCCAGCAGCAGCACCTGCTCATCGGCAACGACGATGCCATCCACCTGCCCGCGGCGCAGAGCCTCGATCGCGGCCGCCGCTTCCTCGAGCCGCTCATGATCCGTCAGATCGGTCGCAAGCAGCGCGATGTGCTTGTCGGCACGGGAGACCAGGGTCAGGCGCACCCGCCGCCCCACCTGATCCGAGCCGCTGAGGGCGACATCGAGGCTCGAGTCGATGGGAGCCGCCGCGAGCCACGCGACCAGCTGCGGACGATCGGCGCAGGCGATGTAACGCTGCAGCGCCGTGAAGAAGAGCCGGGGCAAAGGCACCGAGAGGGTGGCGGCGAAGTGCTCGTTGGCGTGCAGAATCTCACCTTCGCAGGTCAGGGTGACGGCACCCTCGCGCATACGCTCGATCAGCTGCTGGTAAGCGCGCGCCGCCGTGCTCAACAGCACGACCGACTCTTCGCTCTCGGCATTTGAGGTGACGAACCCGTCGATCTCCGCGCGCCTGATCGCGCGCTGCATGTCTTCGGCCGACTCCAGCCGTTGCCGGAGACTGAGAATCTCGCGCTCCAGTTGTCGGCGGGACTCGCTGCCGGATGCGCTCATCGCCTTTCCGGACGCTAGACCCGCGCCTTCAGCTGCAGCCCGACGAGCGTTCGGTCCACGTCGGACAGATCGCCGATGATCTTGCGCAGCGGGTCTGGGAGCTTGCGCACGAGCGTCGGGATCGCGACGATCTGATCTTCCTTGGCAAGGCGCGGATTCTTCATCAGATCGATGACCTCGATCTCGTAGCGCCCGGGCAGATGCTCCTCGCAGATACGTTTCAGATTCTGAAAGGCGGCGACTGATTTGGGTGTCTGCCCGGCGGTATAGAGCCGCAACACCCAGCGGCGCTCATCGAGGATGACGCCGCCGTTGCCGCTGTCGGGGACGGGCGAGGCTTCGCGGTGCGGGTATTCGTGCTGCATAGGCCTTCTAACCCCCAAGTGCATCGCCACCGCGCTGCGCCGCGGCGGCGGTGCGCTCTGCGCTCAGCGCATCTTCAGCCGCCTCCGCCTGGCGGGCGGAGATCTTCGCTTCCTCGGCGAGCGACTGCACCTCGTGCTCCAGCGCGGCGACTTGTGCGTGGAGCGCTGCGCGTCGCGCATCGAGCTCGCGGCCCTTGCGCTGCACCTCCTCGCGGCGCGTGAGCGCGGCAGCCCTCTCACGCGCCTCCTGCGCCGCGCGCATCGAGCCCGTGAGCATGCCCTCCGGCCCGACATAGACATCGCGCAGGCGGATCCCCTCCGCCGTGATGAGAAATTCCCGGATCTGGTTGGAATGGCTCATGCCGCGCGACTTGAGGACATACAGGCCGCGATTGCGCTCACCGGCGAGCTCGATATCGCGCAGCACGATCCAGGTATCGATGAGCGAGGATACGGTAAGCCCTGTGCTCTCGAGCTCGGCGCCCCCGCTCGTCAGGCTGAGGAACAATGCGGTGATTCCACCCGATTTCAGAAAATCGATGAGCCGCAACAGCATCGCGTGGGTGTCGACGAGCGAGCCGGCCCCAAGGAGACTGCTGATCGGGTCGATCACGATGTTCCGCGGCCTGTACTCGGTGACCCACTGATGAATCTGCGCGAGATGCATCTCGAGGCCATGGGCCGTCGGCCGCGAGGATTCCAGGCGCAGCAGATCGCGCCTGAGGAACGGCTCGAGGTCCAAAGAGATCGAGCGCATGTTGCGCACCACCTGGTCGCGCGATTCTTCGAACGACAGATACAGACAGCGCTCCCCGCGCTGACAGGCCGCATGCACGAAATGCGAGGCGAGGCTCGACTTGCCGGAGCCCGCCGTGCCCGAGACCAGCACCGAGGAGCCGCGATAATAGCCCCCGCCGAGCATGCTATCGAGGCGCGTCACACCCGTTGAGATCCGCTCGCTACTGACCTTGTGATTCAGCCCGAGCGAGGTCACCGGCAGCACCGAGATACCGTTGTCATCGATCAGGAACGGATATTCATTGGTCCCGTGGGCACTGCCGCGGTACTTGACGATGCGGATGCGCCGCGTCGAGACCTGCTGTTGGATGCGATGATCGAGCAGAATCACACAGTCCGAGACGTACTCCTCGAGTCCCTGGCGCGTGAGCGTGGCCGCGCCGCGTTCACCGGTCACCACGGCCGTCACGCCACGCTCTTTGAGCCAGCGGAAGAGGCGGCGCAGCTCGGCACGCAGCACCGCGGGATTGTCGAAGCCCGAGAACAGTGCCTCGAGCGTATCGAGCACCACGCGCTTGGCACCGACCGAGTCGATCGCGAGACCGATGCGCAGGAACAGTCCTTCGAGGTCGTACTCACCCGTTTCGTGGATGTCGCGCCGTTCGATGTGAATGTAATCGAACGCGAGCTTTTGATCGGCCACCAGCTGATCCACATCGAAGCCCAGTGAGCGAACGTTCTGTGACAGCTCGCTCTCGGACTCCTCGAAGCTGATGCAGGCGCCGTTCTCGCCGAACTGTGTGACACCCCGGACCAGGAATTCCATCCCGAGGAGAGTCTTGCCGCACCCGGCGCTTCCGCAGATGAGCGTGGGGCGCCCGCGCGGCAGTCCGCCACCGGTGATCTCATCCAGGCCCGTGATTCCGGTGCGCGCCTTCGGCAGAGAGGGTGCGATTCGGGCGATGCGCCGTCCTGCATCGAGCGCCATGATCGTGAGGACTCCTTCTGGTCTTAGCAGCCCAACCGCAGCGCACAAGCTCGGCTCAGTTTTCTCGCGGAGGTTACTGTACCCGTGCACGCCCGACAACCCTCTCGGGCAGGCACCGGGTGGCGAGCGCGCACCGCTCTGGGAGCCTCGCGTGTACAGGTGCTCCACAGTTAATCCACAGGCGATCCACACGGGAGCTGCGCTAGCATGTCCGCATGAGACTGCGAAGGCGCCTGCGCGCACGAAACACCCGGGAAGCCTCCATTTCCCAGTACGGAATCGGCCAGCGCGTCGTCGAGCTGGTGCTGTGGTCCGACGGTCACGCGCGCTGGGAGTGCAATTGTGAGCGCTACCGTGCCTCCGTGATGGCCGCGCAGGGTCCCTGGTGCAAGCACGTGGCCAAGGCTGCGGCGATTCGCTCGATCGAGCGCCTCACGGGTGAGCGGGTGATCTCACGCTCGGCTGCTTCCAGCCGATCCGCCGAGCCGGCCCCCGGGACAGCTCTCGAGCGCTCGCGGCGTACCGGGAGCCCCCTCCCGGAGAGCCTCGCATCGGCGGAGCCGAGCCGGGCCTGAGGCCGCCCCATGGCGGACACGGTCTTCGCGAAGATCATTGCCGGGCAGATCCCCGCCCATAAGGTTTACGAGGACGATCGGGTCCTCGCTTTTCTCGATATCGGACCCCTCAGCCGTGGCCATACGCTCGTCGTGCCGAAGGAGCCGGCCGAGACCCTGGATACGCTCTCGGACGAGTCCGCGGCTGCGCTAGGACGCGTGCTGCCGCGTATCTGCCGCGCGGTCATCGCTGCGACCGGCGTGCGCGAATACAACGTGCTCGAGAACAATGGGCGCACCGCGCATCAGGCGGTGGGCCACGTACATTTCCACATCATCCCCAAGCCTGGCCCGACCACGGGTCTCGGCATCGGTTGGCCCGCCGGCCAGCTCGGTGCGGACGCCCGCGAGCTCGCTGCGAGCATTCGCGCCGCGCTCACCGCCGACGCCTAGCTCAGCGACTCGCGGCCTGATTCGGCAGCGCCGGTCCCTCGCTCACACGCACCATGTCCTCCGGGCGCATCCATTTCTTGAAGGCGCTCTGGACCTCTGCCGCGCTCAGCTCGATGTAGCGCCGTGCGGCGCGCGTCGGCTCATCGAGCGGCAGGTCAAGGTCGCTGCGTTCGACGAAGCCTCCGGCGATCTCATCGACGCTCGCCTCGCGCAAGGGTATCTGCCGCAGAAGCAGCGACTTCACGCGCGCCAGCTCCTCGGTGCCTGCCGGCGCAGCCTGCATCGATTTGACTTCCTGCACCGCGATGGCTGCCGCCTTCGCGACGTTCTGGGGGTCGCTCGCGTAGTCGATGATATAGACGCCGCGCGTGCGGCCGACCTCGAGATCCGAGCCGACGGTGTAGACGAGTCCCAGATTCTTGCGCAGCTCGATGCTCAGCCGCGTGGAGTAGAAGCCGCCACCGAGGAGCGCGCTGCCGAGCTCCAGCGCGTAGTAATCGGGATCCGAGCGCTTGAGGCTCAGGCTCTGTGCGAGCACGACATTGTTCTGCACGCGCGTGGCGTCGGGAACGTTGACAATGCTCGGCCGGTTCGCCGGCACCGCAGGCAGATCGATGGGCGGGGCGGGGCCATTCGCGGTCCAAGCGCCGAAGTATTTCGAGATGGTCGCGAGAGCCTGCTCGTGCGTCACCTTGCCGATCACGATGACCGTGGTGAGATCCGGCCTAAAAGCGGTGTGGTAATAGCCCTTCACATTCTCCAGCGTGAGTGAGTGCACGGACTCCGGCGTGGACTGACGCAGGCTCGGATCGTCTGCCGGATACAGTCCGGCGCGCAGCGAGCGCTGCATCAGGTAGCCCGGACTCTTGTTCCGTGCCGCGACGACCTGAGCAAGCTGTGCCTGCACGATGCGCATGGCCGGCGCCGGCAGCGCTGGATGAAGCTCATTGTCGGCCAGCAGCTCGACGGCACGGTCGAAGTTCTCCGTGAGCACGCGCACCGAGAAGTCCGTTCCGGCGCGCTCGCGAGCACCAATGTCATCGAGAGCGTGCTGGAAGGCGAGCCGATCCAGCTGCTCACTGCCATAGGAGAGCAGCTGGTCCAGTAGCTGCGCCACGCCTTCCTGCCCGGGAGCGGTTTCGGTCTCCGGGCGATTGCGGATATGGCCGAGGACCGTGACGGTGTCGCTGACATCCTCGGGCTGCACGATGAGGGTGAGGCCGTTCGCGAGCTTGGTGACGCTCGGATGGGTCGTGGCCGGCGGCACGGTCAACCGGCTCACCGCGAGCTCGGCCCACTTCGGCAACTTCGTCGGTCGCGCCTCACCGAGCGAGATGTTCTCCTGACCGCCGAAGCCACCGCTCGAAGGCACCGGCCGCCCCGATCCTTGCGGCCGCATGACCGCGGCGACGGCGTGATCGAGATCTAAGTAGGTACGAGCCACACGATCGACATCCGCGGGCGTCACTTTCTCGATGCGCTCGAGATCTTCTTCCGGTGAGCTCAATCCGTAGAGCGCCACCGCATCGGACCAGACCGAGGCGAGGCCTGCAATCGAGTTCTTGATGAACTCGGTTTCACGCCGCTCCTGAAGCTTCGCCGCCGCCACGAGCTCTGCCGGCACGCCCTGAGCCACCACTTTGCGCAGAATCGCGCGCACCTCGTTCTCAAGCCCCTGAGGATCCGTGCCGACCGGAAAGGAAACAGTCGCAAAGGCGAGCCCGGCCTGCGGCAGCGGATCGAGCGAGAAGTCCGCATCGAGCGCCTTGCCCTGTGGCACCAGCCCATAGAGCTCGAAGCGGCGACTGCTCAGCACGTCGGCCAGCACTTCGAGGGCCGGAAAATCCGGGCTGTCCAGCCCGGGCACGCGGACCGCGAGCAGCAGCGTGCCGTTGGGCCGGTCCGTATCGACGGTGAACGAGCTCGCTTTCATGGGCTGCAGCTTCACACTCGGCTTGGAGGGAAGATTCTTGCGCTTGATGGGCTCGAAGAGTTGCCGCACCTTTGTGAGCGTTTTCTGCGGCTCAACGTCGCCGACGATGATCAGTATCGCGTCGTTGGGTGCATACCAGGTTTGGTGAAACTTCTTGAGCATCGCCGCCGTCGTCTTGTCGAACGAAGGGCGCGTGCCCAGTGCATCGTGGGCGTACGGCGTGTCGGCAAAGGCGAGCGCGCGCAGCTTCTCGTAGAGCACGTACGTGGGGTTGGAGAGATCCTGTGCCACCTCCTGCTCGATCGCGCCGCGCTCCTGGTCCCAATCCTTGGCCGAATCGAGCACGTCGCGCATGCGCAGCGCCTCGATGTGCAGTGCCACGTCGAGATCCTCCGCAGGCACCGTGTACAGATACTGTGTCAGGCTCTCACGCGTGTCGGCGTTGAAGTTGCCCCCCATGAGGCTGCCGATGTTCGCAAGCTGGTCGGCCGTAAGCCCGGCGCTGCCGCGAAACATCATGTGTTCCTGCGCGTGGGCCGTGCCCGGAAAGCCCGCCGGAGACTCATCGGAGCCGACCAGATAATTAACGGCGGTCGCGGCGACGGGTGCCAACGCGTTGCGCACGATGATCACTCGCAGCCCATTGTCGAGCGTTGCGCGTAGCACGTTAGATGCATCATCGGCCGCCGCACCGAGGCTCGCGGTCGCGATGAGCAGGGCGATAGCTTTGGGGGCGAGTGAGGTGAGACGCGACAGGGTGTGCATGGGCAACAAGCATACCCTGCCGCGCTGGCGCTGTTCCTGTTTTCCCGGCCACGCGAGCGGTGTTTCCGCGCGCCGGCGGGAACCCCTGCAAGCGTCACTCGTCAAAGTATCGATGCATGGACAGATATAAAGGAGTGCGTGCAATGGCACGAGCAAGCCTCTTCATCGCGGCAGTGACAGGTTGCTTGGCCTTGACGGCGGGCGCCGGCTGGGCCGCGGCCGACTCACAGCCGACGAATGCTCAGCAGATCACCAATCAGGTCGAGCAGCGGCTCGCGGCAGAGCGCTCGGTCGACCTGTCGCGCCAGATCAAGGTCAGCACGAGCGCCGACGGTGTGGTGACGCTCGATGGCCTGGCCGATTCGAGCCTCGCGGAGCAACGTGCCGTGCATGACGCGCAGGAGACGCCGGGCGTCACGCGCGTGATCGATCATCTCAGCATCCGGCAATGAGCGATGAGTTCTGCTGCTCGCAAGTCGCAAGGGCTGTAAGGGGCCTCAGACCCGTCCGTGCAGCACGCGAGCGGGCAGCAGAATGAGCGCTCGAAGCAAAGCGAAGACACCCTCCAGGGTGATGCCGATGATCCGAAACGGAATCGACAGCAGCCACACGAGCGGCCACAGCAGCAGGGCCAGAATCGCGAGCGGCCAGCAGAGCACGAGCAGAATGAGCCAGAGCAGAACTTTGAGCATCACAGCACACGCGCGCGAGCGATTCGGTGCCACCCGAGTGTAGCACCGGCTCGTGTCATAACATTCCTGACGCCCCTTTTTTTCGAGCTTGGCCGCCGCTCCACCTGGGTACTCAGATGACATAAGCGGCTCACGGTGCGATCACAGCGCCACGCTGCCTCGGGCCTTGTTATTCTCGTGCGATGATGAAGGTATCGGGCGGTAGCCCGGTAGAATCGGCGGCTGATCCGGACGCGGACACCATTGAATTAGAGCTGACGCCGGAGCACTTACTCGCGCTCACGCGGGCCGATCACAAGCGCGACAATGCGGCGCCAGCCGAGGTGGACTCTGGGCGCGGATCAGCTCACGCGTGCGCGGTGCCATCGGTATCCGCAGCTCGATCCGCTCCAGCTGTTTCATCCGCATTCACGCTTGCAGTGCCGCAGGCTCGCAGCGACCGCCCGCGCAAGCGCACTCGGTGCCGCCTTGCTCGATGGCCGTTGGCCCTCGTCGCATCCGTCTTGGCGATCGCGGTGGTCACCGCCTGGGTCACGGCGGCGCATCGTCCTCCACAAGGGCCGCCACCCGCCCCACCTGCTATCCACAGGGTACCGCCTGCCACGGCAGCGGTTGCCGCGGTGCTGGCCGAGCCCGCGCAGCCGCCGGTTAGATTCCGCAATCCGTTTGATCGCTCTGAGGTGTTTGAATTCCCCGCCGGTACGAGCCTGACTGAGGCACGTCAGTTGGCCGCGCAAGTATTGGCAGAGCGTGCTCGGGAGCGCCTCGTGTCGCGACGGACGAGGGCTGCGCGGCACGTGCGCCGCGCACCCAACGATACGGCTGGCTTGAGAGCGGGTGGCCGCGTCAGCGAGTGATGCAGCTACTTTGCGGGATCCGGCCTGTCGTCGATGCTCACCCAGGTCGGAGCATGATCACTGGCACGCGGTTCGCCGCGCACCCACCGGTGCACGTTTGCATCCACGAGCCGGGCGGCCGCAGGCGCGTTGAGCAGGAGATGATCGATGCGCAGCCCGGCGTCACGCCGCCAATGGTCGCGAAAATAATCCCAGAACGTGTAGATGCGCTCTTGGGGATGCCGGGCGCGCAAGGCATCGGTCCAGCCCTGCGCGAGCAGCCGTTCGTAGGCCGCGCGGGTCTCGGGCTGCAGCAGGGCGTCCTTGCGCCAGGACTTCGGATCGTAGATATCGAAATCCGTGGGCACGACGTTATAGTCTCCGGCGAGTACGACCGGTTGCGAAGAAGCGTAGAGGCCCTGTGCGTGCTGGATCAGTCGCTCGAACCAGGCTAGCTTGTAGTCGAACTTCGGACCGGGCTGGGGATTGCCGTTCGGCAGGTACAGCGATCCGATGATGGTGCCGTCCACCTCCGCTTCGATGTAGCGGCTGTGCGTGTCATCCGGATCCCCGGGCAAGCCGCGGCGACGCTCCTGCGGCTGCCTGTGTTTCGCCAAAATGGCGACTCCATTCCACGAGCGCTGGCCGTGCCAGACCGCGTGGTAGCCGGCCTGCTCGATCGCGATGATCGGAAAGCCGGCATCCGGCGCCTTGAGCTCCTGCAGGCACGCCACATCCGGAGCTTCCCGATCGAGCCATTGCAGAAGCGCAGGAAGACGACTGGTGATGCCGTTGACGTTGAATGTGGCGATTTTCATCGGCTATCGGGGTAGGCGCCTGCCGGCTCAACCCTCGGCGGGTCAGCGGGGAGGGCCCCGCCCAGGGGATTATGTACCGCACCGGGGGTGCCGGCGACGCCGAGCGCATTTAAACGCCCGTGACCCGGCCCGCGTCCAACTCTGCGCATGACTGCCGCTGCGCACGAGCAACGAGTCGATTGGGAGCCGGCGCTCGTGCAGCGTGCGCGCCAGGGTGATATGCGCGCGTTCGAACGGCTCTACCGTGAGCACATCGGGCGTGTGTATGGTTTGTGCGTGAGGCTCACTCGGGACGTGACGAACGCCGAAGACTGTGCACAGGAGACTTTCATCAATGCGTGGCGCGCCTTGCAGAGCTTCGAGACGCGCAGCGCCTTTGGCACCTGGCTGCACCGTATTGCCGTCAATGTCGTGCTCTCGAAGCGCCGCCAACGCACGCCGTGGCCCCCGAATGGCGCGTCCGAGCCCGAGGAGCCGGGCGAAGCGGACTGGGCGCTCGACACACCCGTCGAGGTCGAAGAGATCGAAACTGCGATCGGTGCGCTGCCGGACGGTGCGCGCGATGTGCTCGTGCTGTGCGGGATCTATGGCTATTCACACGGGGAAGCCGGCGTGATGCTGGGCGTCGCCGAGGGCACTTGCAAGGCGCAGCTGCACCGCGCACGCGCCCTGCTGCGCCGCAGGCTCGATCTGGAGAGCGAAGCCTCATGAACACAGGCGGACCGAAGGTGAGATCGCTGCGTGATCTGAGGCAGGAGGCGCGCCCGGAGCGCGACCTTTGGCCGCAGATCGAGGCACGCCTGCGTGCCGAGAGCCCGACGGCGGGGCGGCGTGGCGGCGCGCTCGGCACCCCCTGGCGGCGCGTCGCCGTGCTGGCTGCCGCCGTGGTCGCGGTGGCAGCGGGGATCGCGGTGGATCGCACACTCCTCCACGGGGTGAGCGGCCCCATGAACGCAGCCGTCCCCGGTACCCCCGGCGGTATGCCGATCGCCTTCCCGTCGGATCCGCGTTATGTGCAGGCACGGGCGGCGCTCATGAGCTCGCTTTCCACGCGCCTGGCGGCCCTGCCGCCTGATTCGCGAGCGCACGTGCTCGCAAGCCTCGCGACCATCCATCGCTCGATGCTCGATATCCAGGCGGCGCTCGGCCGTGATCCCGGCAATGCCCTGCTGCAGGAGCTGTTTGTCGACACCTGCCAGGACGAGATGCGCGTCTTGAGCGCGGTGCAGACCGATGTTCACAACGAGACCTGACGCCATGCGTACAGCCCACTGCCTCATGTGGATAGCACTGGCGAGCGCGCTCGGAACGGTGGCGCACGCCCGCAGCTTCGAGCAGCACCTCACCGTCGAGCCTCGCGGCGAGGTGCAGATCGCCAACGTGGAGGGAAGCATCGAGGTGATCGGCTGGGACAAGCCCGAAGTCGCCGTCAGCGCCGAGCTCAACAGCGAGGAATCGCGCATCGAGGTCAAGAGCGACAAGGCTCGCACGAGTGTGAAGGTCTCGCCGGCCTCGGGCGGGTCCGCGGGTGCCGTGCGCTTGACGGTGCGCATACCTCAGATGAGCGAGCTCGATGTATCGGCGGTCAATGCGACGCTGAGCTCGAAGGGTGTGCTCGGGAACCAGGAGCTGCACACGGTGAGCGGCGACATCCGAGCCGATATCGCTACCGCCAGCGTCGAGGTAAAGAGCGTGAGCGGCGCTGTGAAGCTGCAGGGAAACGGGCAACCCGGCCATCTGCGAGTCGAGAGCGTCACGGGCGATGTGAGCCTCACCCAGGGCGCGGGCGACCTGGAGGCGACCACGGTAAGCGGCGCACTCAACGTTGCGCTGGCTGCCGCACACACGGTCCACATTCACACGACCTCCGGAGACATCACCTTCAACGGTAGTCTCAGTCGCGGCGCACTCATCGAAGGGGAGACGATCAGCGGCGAGCTCAAGGTGCGCGCATCGGCCGCGGCCGGTTACGAGTACGAGGTATCGAGCTTCAGCGGCGAGATCGCGAACTGCTTCGGGCAGGAGTCCGAGCGCACCAGCCAGCACGGCCCGGGCACGCGACTCTCGGGCAAGCGGGGAACAGGAGATGGCAAGCTACGGCTAAGGAGCCTGAGCGGCGACATCTCAGTGTGTGATCACTAGCCAGCCGATCGGTGCAGCGCCACGGCTCCGCACACGAGGATGACTTCGTCTACGTTGTGCGTATCGATCAGTCCGGGCCGCAGCGCCAGATGCGGTTGAAACCACACGCCGAGCGGCATGAATACGCGGTTGTACCACCACAGCGCGAGCTCGCGGTGATGCGTGAGCCACCACGTCCCGTACTCGACCCATCGCGATTAGCGCGGCTGCATGCCATAGACGGCACTGTGCTGCACCGAAAGCGCATGCTGGTGCAGTAGGGAGTCCAACGCCTCGGGCTCGTAGCGGCGCCGATGTCCGACGAGCTCGTCGAACACCGTCCAGCGCGAGGCATGCAGCGGCACAGAAAGCAGCAAGACACCGCCGGACGCCGTCACTCGGCACAATTCGGCGAGCGCGAGGCGATCGTTGTCGATGTGCTCGATGACATCGAACGCACAGACGAGATCAAATGAGGTGCTGGCGAACGGCAGCGCGCAGATCTCACCCTGTGCGACACGGGCTCCGCGTGCCGCCAACTCCACGAGCGCAGGCACGCTCACGTCAAGGAATTGCGTGCCCTCGATGGGCAGCCGCGGACGTAGTCCCGGTGCAACCTCGAGACGTCGCGGACGGCGCGGCAGCAACGATTGCACGAGCGGCCACGTGTTGGGACGTTGGGGCTCGACCAGGCGCGCGTTCGACCAGAGGTCATCATAGAAGCGGCGATTGATCTCTCGCAACGCGCTCGGCGGCATCTGCGCAGCGCATGCTTGCGGCATCGCATCACTATAGAGGGTGCCAGCAGGGTCACAAGAAGAACCGTGATTGTATTGCGCCGTTGAAGTCCACGCTGACTGTTTGAAAGAAAATGCACCATTCGGATCTGAGAATCTAGCTCGAGCTGAGCCATTCGCGCGTTGCAATTCTGCGACGCATCTCTCTCGCAGCGTCGCTGTGGCACTATCTTCCTTGCAGCCTCTAGAGTCAGGGAGAGAGATGTGCCGCAACACACGAACGGAACTGTGATTCTGCGAGCTGCATGCGGACTCCTCGTGCTGCTGCTCGCCGCTTGCGGTGGTGGCGGCGGCAGTGCCGGTAGTGGCGGTTCGAACAGCGGCAGCGGCGGTGGAGGCTCAGGTACGGGTACGTCGGTGCCACCGCCCACCTTCGGCTCGCTCACTTTCAAGACCAACGAAAACATCCCGCTGCAGGCTTCGGTGACCGCCACCGACACATCGGGCGGCACGATCACTTTCGCGCAGACGGGAATGCCCGCTCACGGGACCGTCACGAGCTTCGCATCGGGCGGTGCCTTCGTCTATCAACCCGCGGCCAACTACACCGGCGGGGATTCCTTCACGGTCGCGGCCACCGACTCCGATGGCGGTACGAGCGCCGCAACGGTGAGCATCACGGTCACCGTCAATCATCCCCCGGTCGCCTCCAACGACGTGCTGCGCGCCGATGGCACCGCGCTCAACAGCATCAATGTGCTCGCCGGCGCGCAGGATCCCGATGGGGATCCGTTGACGCTCTCGATCGAGACACAGCCTCCCGTGGGTAAGGCCAGCATCAATCAGGACGGCACGGTGGCCATCACGGGCTTGCCCGCGGGATTTAAGGGCGTGACGCGCTTTGCCTTCCGCGTCACGGACCCGAGCGCTGCTTACGCGGTGGCCAATGTCGCCGTGTTCGTCGGCGCTGATCCGTTTCGCGTCGCTTTCGCAGGCGACCCATCGGGCGAGGGGGCACCGGAAGTCTATCTGACCGACTTCGTGTCGAAACTGGCCGCGGCGACGGCGGCTACGCAAGGCAATATGCGCCTGCGCGGATTTGCGGTCTCCGGCAACGGAGCCACCATTGCCTATCGGCGCGAGGACAGCACCGCACCGAGCACGACCGATCTGTCGTTCGTGCAGACCTCGAACACCGCTGCGCAGGTGCACATCGTGTTTCCGAACGGCGCGATGCCGATGCCGACGGCATCGGGTGCGGATCAGTATCAGGTGAGTCCCGACGGCAAGTGGATCGCAGCCATCGCCGGGAGTGCCGGCGCCGAGCAGCTCTACGTGCTCAACGTCGCCAGCCCCGTGACCGTGACGGCGGTGAGCCCGCCCGGCACGCATTTCGCCAATGCCCCCCGATTCACGGATGACTCGCTGAGTTTGTACTTTCTCGCTTCGCCCTCCAGCACGGCGACCAACCGGACTCTGTACGTCGTGGGCCTGAGCGCGCTCGGCACCCCGGCAACACAAGTCTCCAAGAGCCCTGCCGCCGGCAGCGCCGAAGACGTGCTCGATTACTCCGTGGCTCCGGATCAGTCGCGGATCCTGCTCCAAGCCCACCGGGGCGACACGGTCGGACTCTATTATGTAGATCCGGCGCACCTGCAGACGGAGTCCATTGTCAGCCAGGCGCTGCCTGCGGGCGCTGCCATCATCAGCTCGACGATGGATCTGCCGCCCGGGCAGGGCGGTGCGGCGCGCGGTGAGCGCGTCGCCTATACCGTGTTTCAGCCCCTGGGCGTTTACAGCGCCTATGTTGCCGAAGTTTCGGACGCCCCGAATCCACGCCTGGCGGCTGGCTCCGGCGCGATCGTGCTGGGGCTACGGCCCGATGATGCCGCCTTGCTCTATACCGAAGGCGGTCAAGTGTATGAGAACGTCATCGATTCAGGGATCACCGATCAGTTGCTCGGGGTCGGGGGGACGGGGTGGTATGACTCCACGGGGAACATCGTGTTGCTCGAGCAATATCTGCCGGTCCCGGGCGGCTCGACCTACTATCCGTCCCTTGCCGTGACGGAACGAGGCACATTCGGAACGACGCAGCCGCTCGGCATCCCCAATAACGCTGCTCAGTACATCAATGTCACGGGGTTCGATCGCGCAGTCGTCGTTCTCGGGGAGGGACCGATCGGGTCGCCGGCGAAGGCGAGTGTTCCTCTGGCGCTGTTCAATGCGCTCGCGCCCACGACGGCACTGTATCTGTCCGATACGTCGCAAAGCGGAGCGCCGACATTCTCCTCACCGATGCAGCTGAGCTCCAACGTGGCTGAAGTCGTGACCTACTGAGGCGGGCGCGCACCGCACCGGGGGATCCCCCGACGTAGATCAGCGACCGAGCTCCTCGTGCACATAGGCGGCCACGTCCGCGACGCTCTGCGCGTCGAGCAGATCGGGGTAGAGTTGGGGCATCGGAGCCTTGGGATTTTCGATCGCGTTGATCGTTGCGGCTGGTTCCCGGCGGCGATTGGGGTCACCCAGGCGGTGATCGGCCAGGAGGTTGCCGTCCGGACCATGGCATGACGCGCAGACCTCGCCATAGAGGGTGCGGCCGTGCGCCACATCGGCAGCGCCGGCAGGTGCGCGCGGCGCAGAAGGCGGCGCCGACGGAACGGCCGCGCCGCCTCTTGCCATGATCACGACGCTCGGGATGCCGAGTGCGCCGAATGCCGTGCGCGAGACGTTGCCAGAGGCGAACGCCACGTATTGGCGACCGCCGAGCTCATACGTGACCACGCCGCCTGCGAGCGCGCCACCTGTTTGGACTTTGTGCACCAGCTGCCCGGTCGCACTGTTGAAGACGAGCAGATTGCCCGCCAGATCACCCGTGAGTGTCACCCCGCCAGCGGTGGGCGTAACCCCGGCAACGACCGGTTTCTCGGCGTGGTAACGCCATCGGATCTGTCCCGTCTCGCTGTCGAGCGAGGTGACCCAGCCGGTGACGGGACCGTCAGGCTCCACGGTGCCGCCAAAACTCGCAGCGGCGGGTGAGTACGTCGTCGTGCCGGATTTGACGATGAAGCAGGCGTCGACCGATCCGGTCACCAGGGTGCCGTTGACGAGGTCGAGCGTCGGACCGTTCCACTCGACGCCGCCCGCATATCCCGGACAGATGCGCACGCCCTGTGGCGTCGCGCCCGTGTAGTGTCCCTGGAAGGTGGTCACCGGAGTGCGAAAGATGAGCTTGTGCGTGTCGCGGTCGAGTCCGGTCACATAGCCGTCCTTGCCTCCGAAAGCGACAATGTCGCGCACCTGTCGATCGCGGTACAAAACCGGTGCTGCAACCAGGTCCATGTCCTGCCAATCGGCGGGCGTCACCTGGTACCACCACTTCAGGGCGCCAGTACGGGCGTCCAGCACGATGATCGAGTCGGTAAACAGGTTGCTCCCCGGACGATACGCCTTGTCGATGTCGGGCCACGGATTGCCGACCGGCACGAACAGCTCGCCGGTGCTCACATCGAGGGTCATGGCGCCCCACACGCCGCCGCCGCCGGTCTTCGCCGATTTCGCCCGGGACCACGTCTCGGCGCCGCGCTCACCGCCCATTGGCACCGTGTTGAATCTCCACAGCTCCCGTCCGCTCTGTGCGTCATACGCCATGACGCGTCCGCGCGCGCCGAGCTCGCTGCCCCCGATGCCCATGTACACGACGCCCTGCCATGCCAGGGGCGCGGCCGACGCCGACTCACCGAGTCGCGGCGCGCCGATCACATCCTTCCACAGCAGCTTGCCCGTGGCGGCATCGAGCGCGATCAGACGTGCATCGCCTGTACCGCGGAATACACGCCCGTCGAGCACGGCCAGCCCGCGGTTCGAGGCTGAATAGCGCGGCTCTTCGGGCAGGTAGCTGTGCATCCAGCGCAGAGCGCACGTGGCGGCATCGAGCGCAACGGTGTGGCGTCCCGTATTGGTATAGATGACGCCGTCGATGACGAGCAGTCCGGCATGAAAGGTCGTCGGGCCGTCTATCCGGCGACGGCAGACCTCGCGCAGCTGTCCTGCATTGGCGGGCGTAATCTCGCGCAGTGGCGAGAAGCGCTGACCGTCCAGATGATTGTTGATCGCGAGCCACTGACTGCCCGGAGTGGCATCCTGAGAGTGCCCCGCGCGCGCCGCGAGCAGCGCGCAGGCGAGGAGCGCGCAGCGCCGGGTGGATACCATTCAATATTCCTTGAAACCGTCGCTGAGCGCTTGCGGACTCGTCATGTGCACGCCCGTGTTCCAGCCCGGACGCATGCCATAGGGCACGCTCTGCAGCACGGCCTCGACCTGGCTGATCTTGCCGGCGCCGTTGATCTCGAAGATCTCGTGAATGGCCCAGGTCCACGGTGCCGTGTTGCGCACCCTCACCGTGCGGCCATCCTTGAGCTGGTACGAGCGCAGTACGGCGTCGTGATCGAAGTAGACGATCGCATAGACGAGACCGCGTTCCTCATCCACGGCGACCATCCGGCGATTGCGAACGCGGGTGTCCTCGCGGTAGTACCCGAGAGCGAAGGCGTCCTTGCAACTGAAATTCAGGGGTCCGGGCGTTTCCCCGGCGGCTAGGGGACGGCCCGTCGTCTGCGTACCGTTCTCAATCCGCAAGCAGTCCTCGGCAAAGGGTGGCGGCTTGTCCCCGGTATTGTTCTCGATGCCGGTGAAGTAGCTGTTCACGATGGACATCAGCTCGGCCCGTGGATGCCGCTCGTTGGCCGGCAGGGCGGTCAGAAACTGCTCTCGCGGGGTCGCGCCGAGCCGGTCTTCGCGGGGCAGGGCGCTCGGGCCGCCGCCCACCGTGGCGGAAAGGCGTGCGGCGTTGCTCTCGATCTCGGTGATCTGGTTCCCGACCACCTTGAGACGCGTGGCGACGAGCAGCGGCGCACCGTTCTCCTGCGCCCGGATGAAGAAGCCGACGGAGCCTTCGGCCGGATCGGTGACGAAGAGCCGGTAAGTACCGACGCTCTGCAGCGTGCGCCACAGCCCGTCCGGAAGCGGCAGCTCCACCCCGTTCTCGGTATAACGCGACTCGCGCGCCAGGGGCGCCTTCGTCGGGTCGTGCGCGAGCATCGCGTTCAGGTACCTCTCCGCCAGGGCATTCAGGCAGGTGCGATCACAGCTCGGGGAGTCGGCACTCGCCGCCGTGCGTGCCAGCAGCACCAGCGCGAGCCCGAGCACAACACGGACCGCCACAGCAGAGTCTCGCAACATCATTCGTCCCCCCGGGTGCTCAGCATGCATGGGCCGCTCATCGTGGGCCGGCGACCTGCGGCACGCAAGCTGCTGCTGAGTGACCATGGAGATGGGCGTCCTCTCGTGGTGGTACATCCTCTGTGCGATCGGGGCGGTCAATGTCCTGGCCTGGTCGCTCTGTGGGGCTGCGCTCAAGCGGCGGCAGCTCTCGCTGTCCCTGGAGGCCTACACCGCCTGTCGACTGCAGCTGCTGCTCTCGGCAGTGTATGTCTTCGGTTGCGCGTTCCGCTCTGCGCTTCCGGTCTACGACATTCCGCGCATCTGCCTCTTCAACTCCTGGGTGTCGAGCGTGATCATCGGGCGTTCGGTAGCAACCCTGGCGGAGCTTTCATTCGTCGCTCAATGGGCACTCCTGCTACGAGGCACCGCACGAGCGACGGGCAGCGTCGTCGCCCGCTGGGTGTCGATCGCCATCGTGCCGCTCATCGGGATCGCCGAGGTGTGCTCCTGGTACTCGGTGCTGACCAGTCGAACCTCGGTCACGTGGCCGAGGAGTCGATCTGGGGAGTCTCAGCGGCGCTGCTGGTGATCGGCATGGCGGCCATGCGGCCGCGTAGCCGCGGCAGCTATCGCGCGCTGCTCGTGACTTGGTGTGTTGCGGGCAGCGCCTACATCGGATTCATGTTCTTGGTGGACGTGCCGATGTACTGGTCGCGCTGGATGGCCGAGCGGGCAGCCGGACACCACTACCTGAGCATCGCGCAGGGCTTATTCGATGCGGCGCACCGACGGATCGTTTCCTATCGCTGGCAGGACTGGCGGAGCGAGGTGGCGTGGATGACCCTCTACTTCAGTGTCGCGGTCTGGATCAGCATCTCGCTCGTGTATGCCTCAGCGCAGCGATCCCGCGTAGAGCTCGACCCGGGAGCGGATCAACTGCCGGGATGATTGGCCTCGGCTGCATCGGCCGATCCTCCCTGGCCGTTGAGCACCGAACCATCCGGCAAGGTGACCGTGATCAGGCGGCCGCCATGTGAGCCATCGCGAAGCGGATGGAAGCTGACCATCACCTTGTCGCCCGGCTGCAGCGAGCGCGGTTTCCAGCCAGCGCGGTGCAGGCCCACCAGCGGCCCAAGCTCGAGACTCCATTCCTCCTCGGCACCCTTCTCGTTCTTCACCATGAGCTGTAGCCAGCTGTGCGGGTTGGTCCATTGAAACTGCTTCACCGTTCCTTGGGCGCTTACGGTCTTGTTCATGTCGAACATGGCGAAGGAGTGATGAGCCTGCGCGGGCAGCGCGCAAAGCGTTGCAGCCGTCGCGAGGAGCAAGGGGCAGAGCAGGCGATACAGGTACTTCATCGTGGAGCGTCCGGTGTCTGTGCGGGTCGAATCAGGGTGTATGGCCGGGCCCGATGGTTTGAGCACCACCGTTCTCGAAGATCAATCGCTCGTTCGTGCATTCGTATTCCTCGAGTTCCCAGTCCGGCTCGTACCTGTAGATTGCGACTCCTGTCACCGGGTGGGTGAGGGCTTTCGGATCATCGAAGGTCAGCTCATCCTCCAGAGTGTCGTAGCTGATGCGATGAAACCGCTGGATCACGTGCAGCGCATCGCTGTGCGGGGCGATCAGGTCCAGTGCCGAGGTGGCGCCCAGAGAGATGGTGTCGACCACCAGCACGTCCCCCTCCCAGTGCCCCACGGAGTCGCCGTAGAACATCGGATAGAGCTCGTCCGCGCTCTTGTGCGGCCGATTGAGGAACACGCGATAGATCGCGCCGAGATTCTCTTTCTGGATCAGGATCTCTTGATCGCCCTTCTGGTAGAAAATCTCGATCGGGTAGGCACCCGTCGTCATGGAAGCAGCCAGGCCAGCGGGAAGGCAGCGATTCTCGGCCACCTGAAACGGCTTGCCCGCAGCTTCATCGGCGCGCCGCTGCTTGTAGATAGCCTCGTATTCCGGAGTGAAGGGGTAGGACTTGAACGGCCGATCGCGTGTTTGCATCCAAATGCCGCGCAGATCGTGCGGATCGAAGGCCTTCGCCTGTTTGGGTGCCGCTGCGGTTGGAGCGCTGTTATCGGCCGCGTCCGCCAAGGGGAGAGCCGCGAGCGCCAGGCTCGACAGCAGCAGCTGCGGCACGCCGAGGCGCGACGGTAAGAAACGAGTCCGCATGGTGCGCTTCACTCCGGCAACGCGGTAAGCACGTGTCGCCCTGACGGCCTCGAGCGAGCTCGTGGCCATTTGAGCCCGAAGGAATGTTTCCCCCCACTCCGCGTCGGCTGCAAAGAGCTTACAGGATGTGCGTGCACGTCGGGGCCGGCATGCGGTGTAGCGACCGCAAGGGCCCACCCCTGCGCCTCGTCATGGATTCGACATCATAAATATCTCGCAAGTAACTGAGTAAGCATGCTTTATGTCCCAAGTACCAGATCCTAGGCGAGCGTCAGCCAGAAGGTGCATCACGAGGATGTCCGTCGGATAGGCCGCCGAAAGGGTTGCCATGCGATCGTTGGCGCCCGCAGGACCTGAGAAGGTGTTCGTCCCACGCAGGCGCTGATTCAAACATGAGATTCCTGGTTTCTGGCCGCGCAGGTGTTGGCCTCCGGAGGCTGTGCTAGTGAGCATCCAGACATCCCTCAATCACGCACTGTGGATCGGTGCGGCGGCCGCATTGCTGACGATCATCGGTGTGCAGTGACTGCACCTGGGTGCAAGGGTTGACGGCGGCTGCGTCAGAATGCCAGTGCGAGGCGTCTTCCGTCGGCAAGTCAGAGCGCGGGAGCCCGAGTTCAGGAGCCCTCACCGGGGTAGCGGATCGCCCTGCGGTCTGCGGTAGAATCCGGGCTTCACCCGGATGAGGCACTCCATGGCCATTTCACTCTACGCCGCGACCCTCCCGACGTATCGACAGATCCTCGGGGCCGTTGCCGGCCTGCTCGCCAAGGCCGAGGCCTTCTGCAGCGAGAAGGGCATCGCGCCGGCGACCCTTATCCAGGCGCGCTTGGCGGAGGACATGCTGCCTCTTGCGTATCAAGTGAAATCGACGGCGGTGCACTCGCTCGGTGCCATCGAGGGAGTGCGTCGCGGCGTGTTCTCACCCGAGATGACACCGCCGCCGGAGAGCTTTCCGGCACTGAAGTCACGCATTGCGGAGACGCTCGGTGCGCTTGAGAAGATCGAGCCCTCCGAGGTCGAAGGCTTCATCGGCCGTGATATGTGCTTCGCCTTTGGCGAGCGCCGCATCGACTTCACGGCCGAGAATTTTCTGCTCTCATTCTCCCTGCCGAACTTCTTTTTCCACGCCACGACGGCTTACGACATCCTGCGTTGGAAGGGCGTGCAGATCGGCAAGCGTGATTTCATGGGCAAGTTGCAGATCAAGAAGTGAGCATCGGGCGCGCTGACAGCCAGCGGCGTCGCAATACCAACTGCCGGCAAGGCGGGCGTCAGACGGTGCGATAGCTAGCCCGCTTGATGGCTCGATGCTCGATCTCGCGCGGATAGATGCCGCAGCGGATCACGCCACGCTCGTAGGCGACACGCGCCTCCGGGATCGGAGTCTCCACCGGGGGCGTCGAAGCCATGATGGCATCGAATCGCTCCTGCATGCCGGGCTTGAATTCCGGGTGACTGAGAATGAACAGGTCATTGTTGACCACACCATTCAGCACGCGCTCGCCCGCCTCCAGGGGATCCATGCTCGGGGATGGGCCCCGATTCCTGAACTGGGGCGGCGGCGGATGCGACTTGCGAAACGGATTCTCTTCACCCGTGCCGACGTAGTTATCCGTGTTGACCCCGCCCGGACAGAACACCGAGGTGCCGATGTTGGTGGATTCGAGCTCGACGCGCAGCGCCTCCATGATCCCGACAGCCGCAATCTTGGTGGACGTGTAGACCCCGGCGTTCACGCCCGGCAACAGCCCTCCCATTGATGCCGTGGCGACGAAGTGACCGCCTTCGCCGTGCTCGAGCATGTGGGGCAAGCACACCGCCACGCTATTGTAGATGGCGGTGAAGTTGACCGCGACGGCGTTGTCCCATTCCTCGAACTTGGCTTGACTCGCCTGGCGCAGTGTCTTCACACCCGCATTGTTGACGACCAGATGCAGCTTGCCGTAGCGAGTCTTGATCTGCTCGAGCAGGCTTTTCCAGGCCTCGCGATCGGTCACGTCGTGCTGAACGGCGAGCACCCCGGCGTTGCCGGGCTTGAACAGCGGCAACGCGGCTTTGAGCCGCTCCTCGTTGCGATAGCCGAGCACGACCTTCATGCCGGCATTCGAGGCGGCGCGCGCAATGCCCAGGCCGATGCCATCTGAGGCCGCCGAGACATAAGCGACCTTACCCCTGAGGTCTTTGAGCGGAGGCGGTTGTGAGACCTTGGGCTCCGGGGGGAAGTTCGGGCGAGCCTGAGCAGGGCTCGCAGGGGCTGCTGGCGCGGAGGCGGACGCGACGCTCTGCGCCAACGCCTCGCGGCGCAAGCCGAGTCCCGCGAGCAGGCTGCCCGCACCCGCGCCGAGCGCCACGCTGGTGCTTAGAAAACGTCGCCGGTCGAAGCCGTTCGCAATGTTTTCGGGCGCTGAAGTGTCCTTGATGTTCGCCATGTCGATGGCTCCGACGCTTAGACGGTCACGGAACGATAGGACTTGCGCGGCTTGTGCCGGTGAGCGATCTCACGCTTGTAAATGCCGGCGTGCAGCACCCGACGCTCGCCCCGTACGCGAGCTTCCGGCGGCGGGTCCTCAATCGGCTCGGAGCTCAGCATGGCATCGAAGCGCTGTTGCGTGCCGGGCATGTATTCGGGATGCGTGATGATGAAGAGATCGTTGTTGATCACGCCATTGAGCACGCGCTCACCCGCTTCAAGCGGATCCATGCCGGGCGGCGGTCCGCGCAGATTTCTGAACGCGGCTGGAGGCGGATGCGATTTGCGGAACGGATTCTCTGCTCCCGAGCCGAGGTAGTTGTCCGTGTTTACGCCACCGGGACAGAAGGCCGAGGTGCCGACCGTCGTGCCTTCGAGCTCGATGCGCAACGCCTCGATGAGTCCGACGGCTGCGATCTTGGTCGCCGTGTAGACACCGAGCGGGCCGCCGGGCAGGAGACCGCTCATCGAGGAGGTCACGACGATATGCGATCCCTCCCCGTGCTCGAGCATGTGGGGCAGGCACACCGCCACGCTGTTGTACGTCGCGGTGTAGTTCACGGCGACGGCGTTGTCCCATTCTTCGTACGAAACCTTGCTCACGCGCGCGAAGGTCTTGAGTCCCGCATTGTTGACCACGAGATGCAAGCGCCCGTACTGAGCTTTGATCTGCGCCAACGCCTGCGCCCAGCCAGCCCGATCGGTGACGTCGTGCTTGACGGGAAATACTCCGGCATTGCCGGGAGTAAAGAGAGGCAGCGCCGCCTTCAAACGCTCCTCGTTGCGATAGCCGATGCACACTTTCATGCCGGCATTGGATGCAGCGCGAGCGATCCCGAGGCCGATACCATCGGATGCTGCCGTGATGTAGGCGACCTTGCCCTGCAGCTCGTGCAAGGGTGCAGGCTGAGCGACCGCGGGCTCCGGAGGCAGGGGAGGGAACATCGGCGGCGTTGCGCCCCCGCCCGTTGCTGCGGGTGCAGTCCCCGATCCGCTTGCAGGGGCCGCGGCGCTCGTCGGGCTCGCAGAGGTCTGCTTGGAATTGGACACACAAGCGCTCAAACCGAGCTCCCCGAGAATGCCGACTCCTACCCCGTAGAGCGCCCCCTCGGCGAGGAATCTGCGGCGCTCGAGAGCAAAGCGATCGATGGCATGAGGGAGCTGGAAAGGGTCCTCTTTCGACATGGGGCGACTCTCGCTGTCAGAGGTACGGGTGTTGACTTGTCTACGCGGGCCGCGGCCCAAGGCGCGCCGGGCGCGGATCACACCTTAACACGGCGATGCGTTGCAATATGTGCCCGCAGAGCACAGCGCCTTGGCAGGGCGGGGTGCAACGCATTCACTTCAAAATCAAGCGCTTGAAGAGCTGTGCGAAGGACCGGGTACCCGCGCACCTCGAGGAGCGCGCTTGCGCTCCCCGAGCAGTGGTCAGGAGGGATGTGGAAGGCGCTACGCGCGCGCGGCGTGGGTGAAGTCCTTCACGGCACCACGCACCCGGAATGCGAGCAGGATGAGGCATGCTCCGAATGCGATTGCAAAGATCCCGATCAGCCACAAGACCGTGAACAGACCGGCCACGGGACGGGCGACCAGAAGAATGCCGAAGATCACCGAGGCGAGCCCGGCGAGCGCCAGCCACACTTCGCCCTCAATCTGCTTGCGCAAGCGCACGGCGGCGACGATTTCCAGCATTCCCGTGGCGATCGCCCAGATCGCGATGTAGAAGACGACCGCAAGCGCAGTAGCGGCGGGGCTACGAAAGGTCAGCAGTCCAATTCCGATGCCCGCGAGGCCGACGAGAAGGACGACCCACCAGTCGTCGTGGTCCTTGCGCCCGCTGAAGGCATTGACGACGTTGATCACGCCATCGACGAACATGATCACGCCCAGGGCCAAGGTCAGGAAGAGCACTGAACTGCCCGGATGAGCAAGAACGAGAATACCGAAGAGGACCCAAAAGATGCCTCGCAACAGGGTCATCCACCAGTATCGCGACAGGATATCGGCAAGCATGAGATCTCCTCGCGCGTGCTCCGCGCTGTTCTATGTGCCCGGTTGCAAATTCTGCTCGCACAGCTGCGGTGTCGAATCGGACTTTGGTCTCATGCGAGTCCCCAGGAACATCTTAGGGCTGGGCGGGCAATTGGGAACTGTTTCTTGCTGCTTTGCAGCGTTTGCACCCATGATTCGGGATCATGATTCGATTGATCGTCATAGGCGATGAGGGTAGGGGCCGTACTCGTGGCGACTGCCCCGCACTTTCGCATCATCCGGGGGGCGGTCTGGATCAGACCGTCCGTCGGTGGCTCGATGCCACTGCTTCGTTACGTCAGCGCTCGCGGGCGGTATGCGGACGTGCTCTGGCGAGGCATACGTTTCGAGGGCAAGGGCCCTCTGCGCTTCGGCCTGCCGCGCGGCCCGTCGAGCGAGAGCGCTGAGCTGCCCGACCCCCTGCAAGAGCCGCGCAACCTGCAGGAGTTCGTGGCGCGCTCAGTCCTCCCGAGTCATATCAAGGCGCGAGCGCACACCTACGAGCTGCGCGTCGATCTCCTCGCGTTGCTCAGCGGTCAGCTCGATAGCGGCGACCGCCTCGAGGGCGCTTGCATAAGCGAGTCGTGCGCGCGCGAGGTGTTCCGATTCTGAGTCGCGCGCGGCACCGATCGCCGCATCGAGATGCCAGCGCGCCAAGATGAGCTGCCTGTGAATGTACCTGAGATCATGCGCCATCTTTCCTGCAATGCCTCTAGCTTGATAGAGGAGATACAAGAGCAGGAAGCGTTCCGGTCCTTGTCGCCGGCTGGCTACAGAATCTATCGCGCTTGCGCGGCCTGACTCAGGCTCAGCAAGTTACCCGGCGATACCTTGATCGTTCCGTGGCGCGGGCTGTCGATGTCGGAAATGAGGAAGAATGCAATGGCCACGGCAATCGGAACGATGAGAAAAATTCGCCAGTCCTTGCGGTGGGCAGCATAGCCGATCATGAGGTTGCAGCACACGGCGATGCTAGCCATCAACGCCCACGCGGCGATCGGAATCCGATTCCACCATGCGGCCTCCGTGTAGCCCTGCGCATTCAACACATCGTTCATCCCGGAGACGACGAGTCCACCCGCGATGGTGAGCGGTGTCTGTGCAGGCGGTCGGATCGCGGACCACAAGGTAGCTTGGAGCTCGCGTGTGTCGGCGGCGAGCTTCTCGAGCCCGCTCTCATCACGGGTTGTGTAGAACAGAATGCGTTGCTTAAGGTACTCGCGCAGTAACGAGCGCACTCGGGCCGCGTCCGCAGGCGGCAGCAGCTCGGCACGCAGAAACTCGGTGCCGATCGCGTTGGCTTCCGACTCCTCGCAAGCCTTGCGTTGATCGTAACGATTGGTGGCCATGGAGAACGTGAAGGCGATCAGGAGGCCCAACAGCGTGAGGGTCGCACTCAGCACGATGCCATAGTCGCTGCGCTCTTGTTCCTTCAATCCCCGCACCTTGCTGCGCAGCCAATCACCGAGCTGTGCTGCCAGTGCGAGTACGATGAAGGAAGCGACGAACACCGCTACAGGCGAGTTCATGATGGCTGCGCGCCAGGAGCTAAGCGGGCCGAGGGCACTTCGATCCTGATCAGCGGCGCGCGGCGCTGCCGGCGCTCCCACGCCGGTTGGTGAGCGCGCTGAGGAGCCGGTTCACCGGACCGCGTAGCAGTACGTACGGAACCACCGCCAGAATGATGGCGACCGCGAGTGCCCCCAGAGGCCTCAGCCGATGCCAGGCAATCAATTGGTAGACGGCATCGAGCACCAGGGCGAGGATGAAGACCTTGCCAATCCCCTTCCATCCGTCCTCGAGCAGATAGCGGCGCTGGGCCGGGTCGCTCAGCAACGCCCAAAAGTAGGCGCTGCGATCTGCCAATGCATCGCGCCAGCCATCCCGCGTTGCGAACAGAATCGCCATCAGCGGCTGCAAAACGAAGCGAAAATGCAGGGGCCCGTGCAGCCGCACGGTCCAGTTCGTCAGAAATTCGGCTAGGGGATCGGCCATGGCAGCTCCGGACTTTCGGATGCCCCGTTGCGCCGCAGACCGTAGCTCCGTGCTGATTGCGCTCGATATCAGACCTAGGTCCACTTGAGGGCTTGCTTCCCGTCGCAGCAGGCTGCAGTGTCGCGGCACTCGAAGGCCGTACAGGAAGCCCCGGACGTGAGCAAAGCAATCGCAGCGGCGCTGTGTGTTCTGGCATCGGCAGTGTGCCCGCGCCCGTCGGCTCTCGCCGCGCCTCCGAAGTTCTCTTTGACCCAGCTCGCATCCGCGCCCCGCACGGGCAATTGCGAGCCGCGGGCCCTCGGCAGGGGAAGCGTCGTTGGCTATTGCGTGATCCGGGGGGCTGCGTTTCCAACCTTCGCCACCGTCTGGTCCGGGGGCAAGGCATTGGTGCTCGAGACGGCGCTCGCGGGTTCGCGTGCATTCGCCATGAACTACGCTGGAATGATCGTCGGCATGAGCGCACAGACCGCTGAGCAGTCACATCCCGTGATGTGGCTCAGTCGCACACAGGGCAGCAAGTCCCTGCCCGTCCTCGCCAATTATGGGGTCGCATTCGCCATCAACGCGAGCGGCGTCATCGTAGGTTCCAGCAACGTGGCAGACGGCATTCACGCAGTGTTGTGGAAGAACCTCGTGATCAAGGATCTCGGTACCCTGGGCGGTTACGTGAGCGAAGCTTTCGCGATCAACGACGGGGATACCATCGTCGGTTACAGCCAGATCGAGAAGGGTAGCTGCGGACCACGCTGCACGGGCCGGCACGCCACAACGTGGACGCTCACCGGCTCAGCGACCGCCCTCCCGGGTTTGGTGGCCGATCCGCAATTCCAGTACACCAGCACGGCCAACGCAGTGAATCGAGCTGGAACCATCGTGGGCGAGGCCGAGGTGTCGGCGGGTCACTCCCATGCGGTCTCCTGGACGGGCGGACAGATCACGGACCTCGCAACGCTCGGTGGCGACTCCAGCAAGGCGCTGGGCGTCAACTCTGTCGGCCACATCGTCGGCTCGGCCTCGGACCCCAACCGCAGCGTCGCAGCGCTGTGGGAGAGCGGGTCAGTCTGGGATCTCAACAAACTGCTGAGCCCGGCGAATGATCAAGTGCATCTCGCCGAAGCCAGAGCGATCTCCGACGCGGACGAGATCGTCGCCGTGGGTTTCGACTCGAGCCTCGATGAACGCCAGCAAGTCTATTTGCTGAAGCCGATCACCTAGGATCCGCAAGCGAGCACAGGCCGGCCGCCCCGCTCGGGCGGCCGGATACCGTCGCCGTTTCGGTGCTCGCACCGGTTGATCGCCCGCGCCGGGCACTACTCGCCGATGTGCGCGCTGGGGGCACGGGGGTGGACTAGAATCAGCCCGCAGAGGGGGCATCCAGCCTGGTAACGCTCTGGGGCGAAATGCGAATGACTCTTGCTATCAGGCTGATTGCTAGCGCTCTCTTGAGCCTATCGCTGATGGCAGTGGCGCACGCGCAGGCGAAGCGAGTGCTCGTCATTCACTCATTCGAGCCGGATTTTGGCTGGCCGGAGGCGTTGCACGCCGAGCTACGTGCCCGCTTTCCCGAAACGCTCGAGATTCACGAAGGCGCGCTCATCTCTGCACCGCTTGCCACCGGTGACGAGGGCGCGCGATTTGCCGCGTATCTGCGGGCGCTGTTCGCTCAGCACCCGCTCGATCTCGTCGTTGCCCTCGGCGGCCCTGCCGCAGACGTTGCGCTGAAGTATCGACAGTCGTTGTTCGGGTCCACTCCTTTGCTGTTGACGCATATCGAGCAACGCAAGGTCCCGTTCGCATCCTTGACGGCGCACGATGCGACGGCGAGCTTCTCGGTGGACATTCCCGCACTCGCGGCGAACATTTTGCGCGTCTTACCGCGAACCACGACGATTGCGGTGGTCACCGGCAAGTCACCGCTCGATCGTTACTGGTCCGAACAGGAGCGCGCTGCCTTCCGTCCCTTGATGGATCGCGTCCATTTCCAATGGCTGGACAGCTTGTCCTTCCACGAGATGCTGCGGGCAGCTGCGACGCTTCCCCCCAACTCGGCGATCCTGCTCATTCTGATCTCGACCGATATGCCGGGCATGCCCCAGGACACGCGTGCAACCCTGGCGCTTCTGCACGGGGTCGCCAACGCGCCTCTATTCACCTTCATCGACACTTACATGGGTGAGGGGATCGTCGGCGGGCCGATGATCACCAAGCACGAGTTGGACAGCAACGCCGCGATCGCCGCTGCGCGCCTTCTCAACGGCGAAGCGCCTGCTCAAGTCAGGCTCCCTCCGGTGCGGCTCGCAGTGCCGGAGTACGACTGGCGAGAGTTGCGCCGCTGGAACATCCGCGACTCGGACTTGCCGCCCGGAAGCCGCGTGCTGTTCCGCGAGCCGACATCCTGGGAGCGGTATCGGTGGCGCATCATCGCGCTCGCAATGCTATTGCTGCTGGAGACGGCGCTGATCGTCAACCTGCTGTACGAGCGCTCGCGGCGGCGGAACGCAGAGATCGAGACGCAGCGGCGCTTTGCCGAGCTTGCGCACATGAATCGCCGAGCCACCGTCGGAGAGCTCTCGGCATCGATCGCGCACGAGGTCAATCAGCCTCTCGCGGCGATTCTAGCCAACGCCGAGACGGCGGAGTTGCTGCTGGAGGCTCCGGCACCGCGCCTGAACGAGCTCAAGGACATTCTCGGCGATATCCGCCGCGACGAGCAGCGCGCAAGCGACGTCATCAAGCGCGTGCGCGGGCTGCTGACGAGAACCGTGATTGATATGCAGCAGATCGACTTGAGCGAGACGGTGCGCGAGGTATTCACGCTGCTCGCACCGCAGGGTCTGGCGCACGGCACGACACTGAGTCTTGCGGCTGGCTTGCCTGGCTTGCAGGTGCGCGGCGATCGCATTCAATTGCAACAGGTGATCATGAATCTGGCCATGAACGGCATGGAGGCGATGGCTCGCACCCCGCCAGGGGAGCGCCGCATCATCGCCCGCATCTCGCGCACCGAGGATGAATGTGCCGAAATCTCAATTTCCGATGCGGGTCCCGGAATACCGGCTGACAAAATGACTCGGCTCTTCAATCCATTCTTCACCACGAAGGAGGGGGGAATGGGCATGGGTCTTTCCATCTCACGGACCATCATCGAGATGCATGAGGGGAGCATTTGGGCCGAGAACGAGCCGGGCGGAGGGGCGACGTTCCGAATCCGCTTGCCGCTTGCCGAAGCCGCGCTATTAGCCACACCCGCCACCATGCCGGCCGCGGGTCGTTCCGCGTAAACGAGTGGCCGCCAGCTGCAAGCCAGCGGCCATGAGTTTTTGGCAATGCGCTCGTGAGTCTCGCCACGATGCTCTTCACCCTTGGCGACAATCTTTGCTTTGCGCGTGTTGGTGCGGCTGCTTCCTGATGTGCCCAACCCCGGTGCGAGGTCGGCAAGAAAGGCCGTCAGGTGCTGCCGACCGCCTTGTACTTGAACTTCTGACCGCCGACCGTGGCTTGAACCATTGCCCCGCCCTTGACAGCCGTAAACACGGCCATTCCCTTATGGTAGTTAGCAGAATTCCCGGAATGCTTTTGGCCGCCGCTGCTCGCGCTTCCCGTCGCGCCGGCCGTCCCCACGGACCCCGAGGCCCCTGTCTTGATGGCTACGGCACCGACATCAGCCCCAAACTCGAAGTTGCCGCTGGTGAATTGGTCCAGCGCGGCCTTGTTCTCGAAGAAGATAATCTGACGGAAGGCTTCGCCTCCTGCCTGAAATCCGACGCTCACTTGCGTCATGGATGTATCGCCGATGTATTTGCCGTTCTCGTAAACTCGTCCATTGCCGTGTGCGCCACCCACGACCAGCCCCCCCTTGCCGATGGAGGGGAAGACAGCGTAACCGTAGCTGTTGCTGAAGAACTCGGCACTCTCGCCGGCGTTCTTGAAGAGCGTGACGGTATCTGAGTACTCATCTGCCGCTGCCATCGACGCTACAGCGCTCAGCGAGGCCAGCACCAAGGCCAAGAAGCTCTTTTTCATGATCGTCTCCTCTGCTTTTGCAGGCTCACCAGCGCCTGTACATCAGAACTCAAATCGCTGGTGCTTTGGGCTTGTCGGAAGTTGTTCCGCTCGCGATGAGTCGGCCTCGCCAAATTCCGCGATGCGTCATCGAGTGATACAGGTATTCTTTGTAACGCGCTGCGGCGAGCTTTGGCTATTGGACCTTCGTCGGATCTCAGCTCGCAATGCAAGAGCATTGATCTCAATCAAAGCGGTCAGCAAATCGAATCTGCTTGCTTGGACGCAGCCGCGCCTGTGCCGAACTTGAATCTGCCGCTGCGCATCGGGCACACCCGACTCTGGCCGAAGACGCGACCGGCCGCATCGCTCTCGTCACTGCTCGTGGCGGCGAACCTGCTGCTCGGCGTTGGCTGCACGTTACCGTCCCTCGAAGCGCGGCCGACGATGCTGTCGCTTTCCGACACGAGCGAAACGCGACTCGGGAATGCCGTCATCACTTTGGGCCGGGCACACCCCGGCAAGAGTGGCGTGTACCCGTTGGCCGGGGCCGAGGATGCGTTCGCGGCCCGCATTGGCCTGGCCGCGGCGGCGGAACGATCCATAGACGCGCAGTACTACATCTGGCACGACGATGTGACCGGCAAGTTGCTCTTCGACGCGTTGTGCAAGGCGGCCGACCGCGGCGTGCGGGTGCGACTGCTGCTCGATGACAACAGTACCGCCGGCCTCGACCCAACGATTGCCGCGCTCGCAGCGCATCCCAATATCTATGTGCGTCTGTTCAACCCGATGCGCAACCGTCGCGCACGCTGGACCAATTACTTGTTCGACTTCAGTCGTCTCAACCACCGCATGCACAACAAGTCATTCACGGTTGATGAGCAGGTGACCGTCATCGGGGGTCGAAACATCGGTGATGAATACTTTGACGCGGGTGTCACGGTCGCGTTCACCGATCTGGACGTCATCGCGATCGGTCCCGTGGTGAGTGAGGCGTCCTACAGCTTTGACCGGTTCTGGAACAGCAGTTCTGCCTATCCGGCGCAGACCATCGTGCCGAGCATCTCGCTCGAGCAGCGGGTGCAACTGCGGACCGCGCTTGCGGCGACGGGGGCAGAACCTGCGGCAAAGAGCTATCTCCAGGCGGTGCGTCACAGTGAGCTGGTCGCCCAACTGCAGGAACGCCGTTTGAGCTTCGAGTGGGTCGACGTAAAGCTCGTGAGCGACTCCCCAGTAAAGGTATTTTCTGCCAGCCGCGAAGTGCTGCTTTTGCCACAACTGCTCGAGCTTGCGGGACCCCCATCCTCGCAGTTCGACGTCATCTCGCCTTATCTGGTGCCGGGGGAGGTGGGCACGGCGCATCTCACCGCGCTCGCCCGGCGGGGCGTGCACATTCGCGTGCTGACAAACTCGCTGGCGAGCAACGATGTCGCCGCCGTACATGCCGGCTACGCCAAACGTCGCAAGGACCTGCTTCGTTCCGGGATTATGGTCTACGAGCTCAAGCCCCGGTTATCTGCAACGGGGCCGGCGCCCGAGCACTCTTCCTCCTCGGCGGCCTTGCACGCCAAGACGTTCCAGATTGATGGTGTCCACGCGTTCGTCGGCTCATTCAATTTCGACCCGCGATCGGCAAAACTGAACACCGAGCTGGGGTTGGTCATCGAAAGTCCCGCTCTGGCCCGCCAGCTTCAGTCGTTCTTCGATACACAGGTGCCTCGGCTGGCCTACCAGGTCGAGCTGGAAAAGAGCGACAAGCTCGAGTGGAGCGAAACGACTGCCGGCGGTCGCACAGTTTACGGAGACGAACCCGGCGCCAGTGCGTGGCGGCGCACGATGGTGGGATTTCTTTCGGTGCTTCCGATTGAGTGGCTTCTTTGAGCCCTTGTGCCTTGCGCCCGTTTCGCTGGGTCGAGGAACGCTGCTTGCTCACCCGACAGAGCTTTCGCCGGGTGCGCACCGATATGTCAACGACAGACTCGCCCGACTACTACTTGGAACTCGCCGCGGAGGCCGAGGAGAGGGCTGCGCAGGTGACAGACGCCGAGTGTCGGCGCAATCTCTACACTCTCGCAGCGAGCTACGTGGCTATCGCCCGTGCCCTGCAGGAGCTCCAGCGGCTCAACGGCCAGGGGCCAGCTGCGCTAGACCCGGCGCCAGCGCCGCCCTTGATCTGGTAGGCCGAGCGACCGAGCCTCGCGCAGTCAGCTTCCGTAATAGGCGCTCACTTCCAAGACGTGGTTACCCCGACCGGGCTGTTGCCCGTACCGATGGGACTCTGTGCGAGCGGCGTGAGGGTGCCGTCGGCTCCCACGGAGTAGGACGCAACCTGGTTGTCCCCGCTGTTGACCACGTAAACGAAGAAGCCGCTGTGATCAAAGCTGATGGCGAGCGGCTCAGTGCCCACGGCAATGACCGGCGTCGCCAGGGGCGTCAGAGAGCCGTCAGTCCCGACGGCGTACTGTCCAACGTCGTTATCGGCGGCGTTCGCCACGTAGGCGTACATGCCGTACGGAGAGATGGCCATGGCCTGGGGACCGTTCCCGGTTGCCGTCGTCGCCGTCGCCTGCAAGTCGCCGCCCGCGCCGATCGTGAAGACCGAGACGGTGTTGTCGGCAGAGTTGACCACGTAAACGAACTGCCCATTCGGCGCGACTACGATCGCGCTCGGGCTGTTACCCGTGGCGACCGTAGCCGGAGCCATCGGGCTGAGAACGCCGCCCGCGCCGACCGTGTACTGCGATACGCAGTTACAAGAATTGCCGAGTACGTACGCGTATTGATCGCTCGGATCGATGATCACCGCCACCGGATCGGCGCCGGCAGCGACGCTAGCTGGAGACACGGCCGCAAGCGTGCCGTCAACCCCGATCGAATACTCCGACACGGTATTGTCGGCGCTGTTGGTGACGTAGACATAGCTACCTGAAGGATCGACGCTGACGCTGCGTGGACCGGACCCGGTGGCCACTGTGCTTGGAGTGAGTGCGCTCAAGGTGCCGTCGGCATTGATCGCGTACTGCGACAGGGTCCCATCGGCTTCATTGGTGACGTATGCATAGCGCCCCACCTGCAGCACCGCCACGCTGGTAGGCTGGTTGCCGGCAGGGACTGTGCTCGGCGAACCGTTCGCTACCGCAGCCCCTGTATCGGGGATGCGATACATCGATACCGTGCCGTCGTTGAAGTTGGGGATGTAAGCGAGCTCGCTTATCACATTGAGCGATGCGCTCCCCGAGATGCCGTTCAACATCGCGGTGATGGTCGCAGCGCCGTAGCTCAACAGGCTGGCAAGACCCTGCGAGCCGGAGGCATTGCTGATGCTGGCGACGCTCACGGCGGACGAGGACCACCTGACCGCCGTGGTCAGGTCCTGCGTGCTGCTGTCGCTGTAAGTTCCGGTCGCCACGAACTGCTCGTTACCGCCGCTGAGCACCCAGGGATCGGGCGGCGTCACGGCAATCGCTACCAGTACTGCGCCGGTGACGTTGAGGGCGGTCGCGCCCGTGACGCTGCCCAGCGTAGCGCTGATCGTTGCGCCGCCAACGGACCTGCTGGTCGCCAAGCCCTGCGAGGACGCGGCGTTGCTGATGCTGACGGCTCCGGTGTTACTGGAGCTCCAGGTCACCTGCGTGGTCAGCGTTCGCGTGGACCGGTCGGAGTATGTGCCGGTCGCGACGAACTGCTCGCTCGTACCGAGTGCAATGCTCGTGTTGGCGGGCGTGACAGCAATCGATAAGAGAGCGGCCGGGGTCACAGTGAGCGGGTCTGGAGCGGAGGTGATCGGTCCCAAAGCTGCGGTGATGTTCGTCACACCGAGGGCGACCGGGGTCGCTAGTCCGTTACTGCCTGACGCATTGCTCACCGTTGCGACCGTGTTATTGCTCGAGGCCCACGTGACCAGAGTGCTCAGATCCATGGTGCTGTTATCGGATAGGTTCCCCGTGGCCGTGAGTTGCTGCGTGATGCCTAGCGGCACGTTAGGGGCAGTCGGAGTGACGCTGATGGCGGTTAACGCAACCGCGCTGACGGTGAGCGTGGCGCTGTCCGCTCCGCTTGCCGTGTTGCCCAGCCTCGCCGAGATGACTGTCGTGCCTGTGGCGATGGAGGTTGCCAACCCGCCCGCACTCACGGTGGCCACGGCCATCTGACTCGACGACCAGGTGACCTGTGAGGTGATATCGTGAGTGCTGTCGTCCGTGTACACGCCGGTCGCAGTGAACTGCAGCGTGAAGTTGCGTGGGATCGTGCGTCCCTGAGGGGTGACTTCGATCGCCTTCAACGTTGCATTGGTGACCTGGATCGCCGTGCTACCCGCAACGGCGCCGCTCGCCGCCTGAATGGTGGCAGTGCCGATACTTAGCGCCGTGCTCAGGCCCGTGGCGCTTACCGTTGCAATCTCAGTACTCGAACTCGACCAACTGACTTGAGCGGTCAGATCCTTGGTGGAGTTGTCCGAATACACACCTGTGGCGGTGAGCTGCAAGCTCGCACCCCGAGGCAGATTTGGGTTGGTTGGAGTGACCTGGATCTGCCTGAGCACCGCGGGGGTGACTGTGAATTGGCTGCTGCCACTTACGCCCTGCATCGTCGCGGTGATGGTGGTCGTGCCACCGGCGAGGGCCCTGGCCATGCCATTGCTCGCGATCACTGCCACCGTCGCGCTCGAGGACGACCAGCTGACCTGCATCGTGAGATCCTGGTGACTCGCATCGCTGTAAATGCCCGTGGCGGAGAACTGCTCGTTCACCCCTGCGCCCACTGATGGATTCGTGGGCGAGACTTCGAGGGACTGCAATGTCGGTGCGACGCTGCCGTGATGGCCGTCGCTGCAGCTCGCGATCACCACGATGCACGAAATGACTAGTACGCGCCCCGCAAGCGCGACGGCTGGCGGGCGAATTCGGCGCAGGCTCATCCGCGGATGTCCTCTTATAGTTGATTCGAATCGGACGCTCGCAACATAGTCGAACTGGGACTGCAGCCGACAGGCCAAAAAATGCGATGCAGTTCACGTTTGCGACAAGCGCGCACAGAATAAGTCGCAAAGACAGAGCCCCGCGCCGCACGCGGCGAGTCAAGCGCCGAGATGAGTTGTCATATCGCCTACGCGTGCGGTTCATGCAGGGGCCGATTGTCGGAAGTTCCAGGGCGCGGACCGACTGAGCAGTGGAGCGGGGAACGGGTCGAGCGTCGAAGCGTTTAGGTCCAGGCACCCCATGAGATAACCGGCAGCTTGCCGCGTCCCACGGAGCGGGCGGTGGATGGGGCGCTCACTAGTTTGGACGCAGACGAACGACGCAAAGTAATCCGCGCGCGCCTCGCCTCCGGCTCCCTTCCTCCGTACTTCCTGGGCAGGGTTTTGGGCAATGGCGCTTCCGGTCGCACCTGTGACTGCTGTGGTCTAGTGATTGATGGCAACACGTTCGAGTATGAGACTGAACTCCCGGGCCATCGGGTCTTCGCGCACGCTCAGTGCTGGAAGGAATGGGCATCGCTCTCGCTGCAGCGCTTGGCTGCTGAACGGGCCAGCCAATTGGCACCCCGCGCTGGTCCAGCCCGTGACTAAGTTGGGGCCCGCACCCGCCTGGTAAGCCGCGATCCGCGCGCCGGGAACCGAATGGCTCTGGTTGGCGTTGGGAATGGATCGACCCCATGGGAGAGCGATCATGTCCCGCAGTCTATATTCCCTGATTCTCGCGATGGCGATCGCGCCGGCACTGACGGCTTGCTTCTCGACTGCGCATCGCGAAGAACATACGACAGCCGCTCGAACGTACCAGCGTTGCGACCTGAACGGCGAGCATTGTGTGAACATTACTTGCGACAGAGATGCGGATAAGTGTTGGCAAGAGTCGCAGTACGCGAGCAACGAGGACTATCGCCACAGCGGGCATTGGGTGTGCGACGCGGATGGAGACAAGTGTCGCTACGAGTACACCCGGTAGTTCGCACCTAAGCATGGCCGCGTGGCCGTGCGCCTAGCTCTGGAAAGCCCGCCGGGCGAGTGCGCCCGGCGGGCGTGAGAGGCGGATACTGGCACCGGACATAGCCTGGGTCCGAGCTGCTAGGACCAAGGTCCGATATCAAGCGTGCGGCAGGTTGCCATAGCCTTGCTCGGGGCCGAACTGAGAGGGCTTCAGCCATGGCAGACCAAAGACACGTACTCATTAGTTGGCTGCGTCACGCCCATGCGATGGAACGGGCGACTGTCGACAGCTTGGACCACCTCGCGGAGCGGCTCCGTCGACCCTATCCTGAGCTCGCGGCGCGATTTCGACAGCACTGGCAAGAGTCGCTCGGTCAGGTCGAGCGGATTGAAACGTGCTTGAAAGACCTCGCCTCTGACACCTCCACCTTCGAAGACCTGAGAACCCGTTTCATTGGGATCTCCAAAGCTTATGCGGTCGAAGTGCTGCCTGATGAACTCGTGAGGGACTGCCTGGCCGCGTACGCCTCCAGGCATTTCGAAATCGCCACGTATATTTCGCTGGGCGCTGCGGCGCGCAAGTTCGAGCAACCGACCATCGAGCAGATGTGCAAGGAGAATCTACAACAGGAGCGAGCGATGGCCAGTTGGCTAGAGCAGCAGATTCCGCAAGCGACTTTGGACTTCCTTGCGGAATAATTGCCGGCGACCAAGCCGATCAGGATGTGAGTGTGGGATCGCCGCCCATGCCCGGAAAGATCTTGCGCTCGGTGTAGGACAACTGCAGCCCGCGCTGCAGATTGCCGAGTTGCCCCTGGTAGTACTTCCACCAGAAGGCGACGCTGCTTGACTACCTGCACGAGGTTGAGCACGTAGCAGCTCATGCGGCTCGAGCGCGGCGTTGATACGGCCGTGAATTCGATGCCCGAGAGTCTGCGGACCGTGATCGCGGGGCTGCAGTGTCTGCGCGGGTAGCGAAGGACTCGGCGGTGACACTGGTGAGTGAACTGGGGCAGATCTCGCGCTTTGCTCACGCCCGACAGCTGATGGGTTACGCCGGCATATCTCGCGTGAGCACTCCAGCGGTGAGCGCATCCGCCGCGGGTCGATCAGTAAGGCGGGCAACGCACACCTGCGGCGCGTTGTAACCGAGGCGGCTTGGAGCTACCGCCATCGTCCGAGCATCGGCAAAACGTTGGCGAAACGTCAGTGCGGCTCACGCGACATGGTCAAGGCCATTGCTTCGCGTGCGCAGCATCGCTTGCATGCGCGTTACCGGGCCTTGCTGGCGCGGAGCAAGACCAAAGAAGATCCTCGGCCTCGAATGTGTGGCCCCGACCGTCGCTCAGACCCGATGGAAAGCGGCCGTGCGACCAAAGTCCGATAGGTGCTCACAAACGGCATCAGCATACTGACAGCGGGGATATGGGAGCGCGCATGATTAAGAAATCCGTGCTGCTCGTCATCTCGACGAGCTGCGCGCTCTACTGCCTCGCCGGGATTGCGCAGACCTCGAGCGCCCAGAACACCTCGGCGCCTGCGGACTCTGCGCAGGCTATCGCCAAGTCTCCCGCCATCCAGGCTGGTCCGCTCTCGATCCTCTTCGGTGGCTTTACGGAGCTCGCCGTCATCTATCGCAACCGGACCGAGACGGCGGATGTGGGCTCGAACTTCAATACAGCAATTCCGTACCCGCAGTCCCCGCTGTACGCCACGCCCGAATTTCGCGCAAGCGCTCGTCAGAGCCGGCTCTCGATGCTGACGCAGGGTGCTGCATACAATGGAGCGAAAGCCGAAGCTTATTTCGAGATGGATTTCCTCGGCGCCGCTCCGACGGCGAACTCGAACGAGACCAACAGTTACAACCTGCGGATGCGCAACATCTATGGTCGATTCATAACGGACGGGGGTTTCTACCTCCTGGCGGGCCAGAACTGGAGCCTCCTCACGCTGCAGAAAAAAGGCATGGACCCCCGCGATGAGAACATTCCGCTCACGATTGACGGACAGTACGTTCCGGGTTTCAACTGGACACGAAACGCGCAGATCCGCGTCGTGAGCTCGCTCGGTGACAGATTCCACATCGGACTCTCGGCGGAGAGCCCGCAGGCTAACCTGCCGTCGAGTTCGCAGCAGCCGAACTCGCCGCCGACGCCGGCAATCGTCACCAACCCCGGAGGCTCACTGTTCGCGTCGACCAACAACTATTCGCTCGACCCGGCGCCCGACGTGATCATCAAGCTCGGCTTTGATCCGGGCTTCGGCCATTATGAGATCGAAGCGCTCGGGCGCGCCTTCAAATCCGTAATCGCGAAGACCGCGGAAAACAATACGGTCTATAGCGGGGCGGTGGGCGGCGGGTTGATTCTGCCGTTGATACCCGATGTCTTCACGTTTCAGGCCAGCGGACTGGTGGGACATGGCCTCGGGCGCTACGGCTCGGCACAGCTGCCTGATGTGACGCTCAGACCCGATGGAACGCTCGCGACGATTCCCGGTTATCAAGCCTTGGTTGGCGTCGCCTTCCTGCCCACGCCTTCAATCACGCTTTACTTGTACGGTGGTCGGGAGCAGCTGAAAGAGACCTCCTACGAGGCAGTGGTGAACGGCAAGACGCTGGGCTTCGGCTACGGTAGCCCCCTCTATAGCAACGAGGGGTGCGAGATTCTCAACAGCAACACCGCCACGCCACCGCTGGCGTGCACCGCCAATACGCGCTCAATCAGCCAGATAACGGGCGGTTTCTGGTGGAAGTACTACCAGGGGCAACTCGGCAATCTGCAGCTCGGGCTGCAGCTCTCCTACACGGAGCGGCAGATCTTTCCCGGCGTCGGGGGCGATCCCAGCACAAACATCTTCATTGGCATGGTGTCGTTCCGCTACTACCCCTATCAGAACTAGGGTCCGGCAGATCCGCCGCCGCTGAAGACTTTGATATAGATGCTCTATCTTGGGCTGACCCGTGGCAGTTACCCCCAAATCTGCCCCGGTCATCGCTGCTTCCTGCTTCCGGTGGCCGGCATCGGTCCCCGTTTCTGCATAAACGCATCAGATATTAAAATTGGCGGTAACGCGGAGCTCGCGATGCCGCTCACGCCAGAAGAAAAACGCCTTTACGATCTGGCCCGTGACAGGGTCCAACGGGGCGACTTACCGTCGACCGTCCCAAGGTCGGTGTGGGGTGGCCAGGGATCAGCTCAGCCATGCGCGCTCTGTGGGAAGTACGTGAGTCCTACCGCAGTTGAGGACGAAATCAGCGGCGAAGGTGGCCAGAACTATCACTTCCACCTCCGCTGCTTCGCCATTTGGCAGTTAGCCGCTGAGCCGCCGCGGGCTGCTCCCTCGAGCACCGTGCCCGCTTAGTCGCGGCTGCTCCTGCGCTGTCGAACGAGCGGTCCGCCGGCAAGCGCGCTGGTGGCAGGCGGAATGTCCCTAGCGTCGGCGATCTATCCTGATCGGCGCGACTCGCGGGAGTGCCGGCAATCGTGCGCGGATGTCGCTCATCCGTGCCTCGAGGCGCTTGGCTTCGCGGATCTTGCCCGAGCGGCGCAGGGCGCCACATTCCTCGCGCAGCTGCTCGATCATGCTGTGCGCGCCTGGATGCGCTCACCGATGGATCTCTTCAGCCGTCCAACGATCGGCGCTGCGAGCCTCACGTGCTGCATTGAGCGCGCCGTGCAGGTCTGCGAACGGCGCGAGCTCGGTGAACTCGAACAACTGACTCAGGGCATTGCCACGACGAGCCAAGCGAGGGCGTCCCCCTGGCGCGAGCGGCTCAGGAGATGCGCGCTTGACAACTCGTATGGCGCATGACCCCGACTGTGCGGCGCCAGGGTACTCGACCAGCAAGGCGAGCCGTCCGGTGCGGGATGGGATCAGCGGCGCCGGCACACTCGCGTGCATGCACGAGCCGCGGCTCAGGAGTGCAGTGCGGACGCGAGGAGTTGATTCTTGAGTCGGGTGTAGGACCGCTGTGGACCCGACCCCAAACGGACAACAGCAGTGTCTGCGATCCGCAGCTACAGTACGTGGTTCGCTCGGCAATTGTCCGAGTTGTAACGCCGGCATGGCGCGCCAAACCCCGGCCGACTTCAGTCTAATGAATATGCTCGGCGGGTCTTTCGTCTGAGCTTCCGGGACTGGAGCCGTTCAGGTCAGTTACGGTGGCGGCTGTTGACCGGACCGACCACTACACCGAATTCCCCCTGGAGGTTGGACAGACGCGGCACTGAGGGTACTTCTTAATGACGTGGCACGTTCATGACGAAAGTCGTTCCCCCTGATTCGCTCGACTCGAGGTCGACTGTGCCACCATGCGCTTGCACGATCTGGCGAACAATGTAGAGGCCAAGGCCCATGTGTGTGCTGATGACCGGCGAGGACGTCTCGGCGACCTGGACCAACGGCTCGAAGATCCTGGCGCGGTCGGGTTCTGGAACTGGCGTTCCATGATTATGGACTGCCAAGACCACGTGCTCACCGTCTCCACTCGCGGAAACGGTGATGGGGGTCTTTGGAGTGGCGTGCTGGGCGGCATTCTCGATGAGGTTGGTCAGCGCCTGTTTCATACGTCCCTCATCCCAAGTGCCGCGAAGATCACCGCTCCTTGCCAAGTGCATCGTATGTTCCGGAAACACAGCCTGCGTCTCTTCTGTGGCCTCTTGGGCGGCCAAGCCGAGGTCCATCGGCCGGCGGACTAGCGGTAGGCCGTCACCTAACCGCGTACGGGTGAAATCAATCAAATCCGAGACCAGCTGGCTCATTCGCTTACCACTGCGCAGGATGAGCGCGGCGGTCTTCAAGGACCGATTGCCCTCGTCTTCAGCCAAGAGAAGGGCATTGGCGGCGGCCAATACGGCGCTCAATGGGGTGCGAAGGTCGTGTCCCAATATCGCCAGAAACATGGTCTTCGCGCGGTCCACAATGGCGCCGTAACGGGCCACCGAATCGGCCAATGCCTCATCAATCGCTTCGTTGAAGCGCGTGAGTTCCTTCAGAGCTACGTGATCGGCTTGACCAAACTCAGAAGTCCATCGCCGGATGACACTAGCCCGCAAGGCGCGGTACTCAGCTACGACTTGATCGAGATCGAACCCTATTGCGTAACGGTCATGGGCATGCTTATGTGGGGTCAAAGACTCCAAGGAGCGACGGTCACCCGTGGATTTTAGCGCCTGCTGAATGGGACTCTGCGCGGTCTCCATATCTAGAGCAATGGCTCTGAGCAGGTTCTCGGCATCGTCGCGAAGAGCGGTTTGATTCAGAGCCTTGCCAGCCGGTAGAAGCGTTTGAGCGAAGGACTCCCAGTCACTAAGGATTTCTTCCAGATGGTCCTGAATGAACTTGGAGAGGCGCATGACTTCCATGATGGGCTGAGTTAGATGCAATAGCCAGCAAGCCCATCGCGTCGAGGCTCTGCGGCCGGTCGACGAGAGCGGCGACTTTGCGGCGGTCACATCGAAGTGTCACTGGCGGGTTTTGGCCGCTCTATGGGTCACTCGCTGTCACTCCAGACTATCGTGGATTAGAGGCGCTCGTTCTGGTCGCGCAGAGTGCGAGCAAGAGCTCGTAGGGTCGGGCGAATTCCCCCTAGCGTTGCGCGCCGACTTTGCCCTACCTGCCGCGCTTCTCGGTCCCGTAGAGCGCTCCCACGGGCGCCAATTTCGAATCCCTTCCGACTGTCGTTTGCGCCGCTCCGCTGTCCAACCATTCATTGCGTTGCTGCTCCGATAGTTCGTTGGCCGACTTTCCGATTCCCGCGCGCGCGAGGGCTCCCCAGACGTGGCGGGCGTGTTGTTCACCTGTTGGGGGCCATTGGCAATATTCGTCTGCCGCACGAACGCGACTGGCTGCGGATGCTTGATCACGGCCAAGGTTTCGATGCTCGCGCGGCATTGGGATTGTGTCTTGAGAGCGAGCCGCATGTAGATTTCAGCGGCGTTCAGGTATTCGCCCATATTAAGGGCGGCGCGGCGGGCCAATGAGTTGAACAATGCATCGAGCGTGTGAGTTTGCGCCGTAAGCATCGCCTCGGATCGCTTTAGGTCGCCACGACTCGCGAGTTCGCACTGTTTCGCCAGGTCTTCCACCAGCCTGTGGAGCGAGATTTCACCAATGCTCTTGTCCTACGCCTTGATGGGTCAGTGAAGCCTGAACCGTGGGCCGCAAGGCAATACTGGCCAACGCTTCGGCAAATGTCTCCGTGGACTGCCGCTGGACATGCAAAACGTTGCTGTCTTTGGCTGGCCGCGCAGGCTTCCGGGTGGTCATATGGCGCATTTCCTGTCTTTACTTAGAAATTCCCGCATTCCCGCGCTTTTCCCGCGATTCGACTTCGGCGTGAATCGGCAGAGGGGAGCGGAAGGCGAGGAATGATTCCCGCATTCCCGCGCTCCCTTAGGGGCGCGGCGGGAATTGATTCCGCGGAAGCCTTGCGGTTGCAGTCAGACATTGGGGCACCCCGCGCACTGCCGCTCGCAAGAGCAAGTCCAGAGTCGGCCACGATGGTGTCGCGGTCGCGCATTGAGCCGCTTGCCCGGGGCCGGACTCGAACCGGCACGGGGTTTCCCCCAAGGGATTTTCTTACTCGCTACAGCTTTCGCTGCTGCACGCAGGCGTGCATTTGGAGTCTGGACTTTACCTTCACCGTGTCGCCGCCGCGTCTGCGCAGCGAGTTAGGCGGGGGCCGTCAAGTCTCTACACTTTCCCGACCGGCAAGCAGTGCTGGCTGCGAGCTCCTCGACGGTCGGGCTTAGCTCGGTATTGCAGCCACCGCGACGTGCTGCTGTTCCACCGAATTTGACCCCATTCACCCGGGGGTTTCCCGTCCGGGTGCTCAATGGCTCAAGTCCCTTGCGTCTACCGATTTCGCCACCCGGGCCTTGGGTGCGCCGTGGATTGTACTTAAAGAGTTGCGCCCTCGGTCGCATTATCTACCCTTCCTTATGGCGCTAAATCCCTGAATTGGTGAGAATAGTGAGCTGTCGGCCGCCACTGTCGGCCGCGAGATCCCGGCGCGGGCGGATGCTGTGACTGCCCGGCGCCGACCAAGCATCGCGGGGGCCATGTCCGGACATTGTCTGCAGGGTGAAGATCTGCACCTGTGGCGCGGAGAGCGTCATGTGCTGCGCGGCGTGACGCTCGCCGTGCGCGGCGGTGAGGTGCTGCAGATCACGGGCGCGAACGGCGCCGGGAAGACCAGTCTGCTGCGCACCCTTTGCGGGTTGATGTATCCAGAGGAGGGCCACGTCAGCTGGCGCGGACATGATGTGCGAGAGGACTTGCCCGCCTTTCACGAAGCGCTGGTCTATATCGGACACGAGCCCCCATTGAAGGCAGATCTGACCGCATGCGAGAACCTGAGGTACTGGGTGGGACTGCGCCATCGCGTGGCGCCACAGCGCGTCGCGAGCACGCTGGAGTCCGTGGGTGTACCCGGCCTCGCAGATCGGCTGGTGCGCACGCTCTCGGCCGGTCAGAGGCGCCGCGTCGCGCTCGCCGCGCTGCTGCTGCTCGCCGTGCCCTTGTGGCTGCTCGACGAGCCGACCACCAATTTGGATGCCGAAGGACAGCGCCTAGTCACCTCACTAATCGAGCAGCAGGCGAGCACCGGGGGGATCGTGGTGGCCGCCGTTCATCACGAGTTGTCGATCGGTGCCCACCGCCTGCGCAGGCTCGAGCTCACGACCGCATGAACGTGAGCGCGCTCGAGCTCGCACCCGCGGGAGAGGCAATGTCTGCGCTGGGAGCTGCGCGGCTCGTGCTCGCGCGCGACCTGCGACTGGCGTTTCGCAAGCCCGAGCAGGTCGTGCAGCCGCTCGCATTCTTTGCCATCGTCACCACGCTGTTTCCCCTGGCGATCACGCCCGAACTGTCGCGTTTAAGAGAAATCGCACCCGGGGTCTTGTGGGTGGCGGCACTGCTCGCATCCCTACTCGCGCTTGAGTTCTTGTTTCGCGACGACGCACACGATGGCACGCTCGAGCAGTACGCGCTCTCCGGGCAGTCTCTCACTTGGTTGCTCTTCGCCAAGACGACCGCGCACTGGATCCTGACCGGCGTGCCGCTGGCGCTCATTGCGCCGCTCGCCGGCGCCGCGCTCGGCGCGCCGTCGCAGACGTTGCCTTTGATCATTCTCCCGATCGCGGTTGGCAGTCTTGCGCTGAGTCTGATTGGCGCCATCGGGGCCGCGCTCACACTCGGTGTGAAGCGGGGCGGCGTGCTGCTTTCGGTGCTCACGTTGCCGCTCGCGGTGCCTACACTCATCTTCGGCGCGCGCGCGACCGAGCTGGCCATCCGCGGCATGAGCTTCGCGGCACCGCTCGAGTTGCTTGGGGCTATCGCCGTGCTCGGACTCACGCTCGCACCGGTGGCAGCCGCCACGGCCGTACGCATCAGCCTGGAGTAGGGCAGCGCATGGCATGGACCTGGTTTCATCGTTTGGGCTCACCGCCCTTTGTCTATCGGCTCGCCACACGGCTTACGCCCTGGTTCGCCTGGCCAGCCGCCATTCTGATCGTGGCGGCGCTTTATGGTGGGCTGGTGCTCGCCCCGCCGGACTATCAGCAGGGCCAGGGCTTTCGCATCATCTACGTGCATGCACCGAGCGCATGGATGTCGCTGATGGTGTACGTGACGATGGCAGCCGCCTCCGCGGTCGGGCTCATCTGGCGCATGAAGGTGGCGCATGCGGTCGCAGCGAGCTGCGCACCGGTGGGCGCCTCGTTCACGCTGGCAGCCCTCACGACCGGTATGCTCTGGGGCCGGCCGATGTGGGGGACGTACTGGGAATGGGATCCGCGCCTCACCTCGGAGCTGGTGCTGCTGTTCTTGTACCTCGGTTACCTGGGGTTGCGGGCATCCTTCGATGACGTGCAGCGCGCGGACCGCGTGAGCGCGGTGCTCGCGGTCGTCGGTGTGGTCAACGTACCGATCATTCATTATTCCGTCGTGTGGTGGAACTCCTTGCATCAGGCGCCGTCTGTGATGAAGCTGGGCACACCCACGATCGCGACCGCCATGCTCGTGCCCCTGCTCCTGATGCTGGCGGGCTTTACGCTGTTCTTCGGCGCGATTCTCATGCTGCGGCTGCGCGCCGAGGTGCTGCGTCGCGAGCGTGGCACCAACTGGATCCGGGAGGCCCTGAGCTCGTGAGCGAATTCCTGCGGATGGGAGGCTATGCCCGCTATCTGTGGCCCTCGTATGCGATCACCTTCATCGTGGTCGTACTGAACGTCATCTGGGCTCGGCGGCTGCTCGCGCGCGCACGGGCGGACGCACTGCGCCGCCTTGCCGCACAGGGTGGCGAGTCATGACACCGCGCCGGCGACGCCTGTGGCTCGTGATCGGCATACTGGTCGGTGTGAGCATCTCGGGTGCGCTGGCGCTCACCGCGTTCCGCCAGAACGTCACCTTCTTCTTCAATCCTTCGCAGGTCGCCGCAGGCGGCGTGCCGATCGACGAGCACTTCCGGCTCGGAGGCATGGTCTCGAGAGGCAGCGTGCATCGGGTGCCGGGCAGCCTCGAGGTGCATTTTCTGGTCACGGACTTCCAACACGACGTTCCCGTGACCTACACGGGAGTGCTGCCCGATCTGTTTCGCGACGGCCAGGGCGTCATCGCCCACGGCAAGTTGAACCGTGACGGAGTCTTCGTCGCGGACGAGGTGCTCGCCAAGCACGACGAGAAATACATGCCGCCGCAGATCGCGCAGTCACTGAAGGATCAGGCGGCAGCGCGCGCCGCAGCCGCCGCACCACCGGCGACCGCACGGGCGCCCGGAGGACCGTGATGCTTCCCGAGCTCGGACATTTCGCACTGATTCTCGCGCTGCTGCTCGCGGCGCTGCAGGCCTTCTTCGGCATCGTCGGACCCGCGCTCGGCCGCGACCGCTGGACGAGTGCGACCGTCCCGGCCGTGGCCGGCCAGTTCGTGATGGTGACCACGGCCATGGCTTGCCTGGTCGCATCATTCGTGCGCTTTGATTTCTCTGTGCGGTATGTCGCCGAGAACTCGAACTCCGCGCTGCCGCTCTTCTACCGCGTCGCTGCCCTGTGGGGCGCGCACGAGGGCTCGTTGCTGCTCTGGATCTTCCTGCTGGCCTGCTGGACGCTCGCCGTCACGATCGGCTCGGCGCGCCTGCCGCAGCGCTTTGCGGCGCGCGTGCTCGGAACGCTGGGGCTCGTGAGCTTCGGATTCCTGCTGTTCACCCTCTTGACCTCGAGTCCCTTCCTGCGCCTCGAGCCTCCGGCCGCCGATGGCAACGATCTAAACCCGCTGCTGCAAGATCCGGGTCTCGCCTCGCATCCGCCGATTCTCTACACCGGCTACGTGGGGCTCGCCGTCGCGTTCGCCTTTGCCTGCGCGGCGATGCTCGAGGGCCGGGTGGACCAGACCTGGGCACGCTGGGCACGCCCCTGGACCACTGCCGCCTGGGCCTTCCTCACGTGCGGCATCACGCTCGGCAGCTGGTGGTCGTACTACACGCTTGGCTGGGGCGGCTATTGGGCCTGGGACCCGGTCGAGAATGCCTCCTTCATGCCGTGGCTGATGGCAACGGCACTCATCCACTCACTCGCCGTGACCGACAAGCGCGGGCTCTTCAAGAGCTGGACGCTGTTGCTCGCGATCATCGCCTTCTCGCTGAGCCTCATCGGAACCTTCCTCGTGCGCTCCGGCGTGGTCGTGTCGGTCCACTCCTTCGCGGCGGATCCGACGCGCGGCATTGCCATCCTCCTGTTCCTGGTCGCGATCATCGGCAGCGCGCTGACCCTGTACGCATGGCGCGCGCCATTGCTCAGGTCGAGCGCCGGATTCGAGCTCGGCGCGCGCGAGTCCTTCTTGCTCTTCAACAACATCTTGCTGGTGATTGCGGCCGCCACGGTATTCGGCGGCACGATGGCCCCGCTCATTGCCGAGACGCTACATCAGGGTGCACTCTCGGTGGGTCCGCCGTACTTCCGACCGACCTTTCTCCTGCCCGCGTTGCCGCTGCTCGCGCTCCTCGCCATGGGGATCCACGCCAATTGGAAGCGCGGCCGGCTCGGGGACAGCCGGCGCATGCTACTCGTGAGTCTCGCGATTGCCTTGGCATGTGGTCTCGCGGTGGTATTCGGCGCGTTCGCCGACCGAAGCGTCCTCGCGCTCGCCGGCATTGCACTCGGCGCGTGGATCATCTTGTCCTCCAGTGTCGATCCGATCGAGCGCTGGCGCCGCGGCCTTAGCCTCTCTCGGGCGGTGCTCGGGATGACGGCCGCGCACATCGGACTTGGCGTGGTCGTCATCGGGCTCACCGTCGTCGAGTCCTATACCGTGGAGCGCGACATCGCGCTCGGCACCAACGGCAGTGCACAGGTCGGGGCGTACGAGTTCCGTTTGCTGGGTACGCGACCCGTCGAGGGTCCCAACTACAGCGCCGTACGCGCAGAGGTCGTCGTGAGCCGCGACGGTCATCGGCTCGTGACGCTCTATCCGGAGAAGCGCCAGTACTGGGTGCGCCGTCAGGTCGGCACGGTAGCGGGCATCAAGAATCGCTACGGCAGTGATATCTTCATTGCGCTCGGGGATGACCTGGGCGCGGGTCGCTGGAGTCTGCGCGCGCAGATTCGCCCGATGATCCTGCTGCTCTGGCTCGGCCCCATTCTCATGGCGCTCGGCGGCTTTGTCGCACTCAGTGATCGGCGCTATCGCGCCGCATCGGCCTCCGCTGCGGCGCGCGTCCCGTTGGCGGCCGCAGCCAAGGAGCCGGCGGCATGAGGGCGCGTGTGAGCATCACTCGTTTTGTGATCCCGCTCGTCGCGTTCGCGTTGATCGCGGTCGTGTTCGCCGTGGGCATCAAGCACTCGCCCGAGGTGGGGACGATCGTCTCGCCGCTGGTGGGCAAGCCCGCCCCCGAATGGGAGCTGCCGCTGCTCGACGATGTGACGCGCCGCATCGGCTCGAAGGACTTCCGCGGTCAGTGGTACGTGCTCAACGTCTGGGGCACCTGGTGCTTCGCGTGCCGGCAGGAGCACAACGCGCTTCTCGAGCTGCAACGCACGAGCGCCGTGCCAATCGTAGGTATCGATTGGAGGGACGATGATGCTCAGGCACGCGAGTGGCTCGCGCGTCTGGGCAATCCTTATGCGCATGTCGCGGTCGATCACGATGGACATGCGGCCATCGAGTGGGGCGTGTACGGCGCGCCGGAGACCTTCCTCGTGAATCCCGCCGGGATCGTGGTGCACAAGCAGATCGGACCGATGACGGCCGAAGTGTGGCGGCGGGATTTCGCCTCGCGACTACCGCCGCCGCGGCGGGCGAGCTCATGAGCGCTTGGCTGCGCTCGATCTTGCCGGCTGGCTGTCTGCTGGCGCTCCTCACTCTCGCCACGACGCCTACGCGAGCCGTGGATCCCGCCCAGCTTCCCGACCCGCAGTTGCAGGCGCGCTACATCAAGCTGATTCACGAGTTCCGCTGCGTGGAGTGCCAGAACGAGTCGCTCGCCGATTCGGAGGTCGATATTGCGGGCGAGCTGCGCCGCGAGATCCGCGACATGCTGCTCGCGGGCAAGACCGATGCGCAGATCCGCGATTTCCTGGTATCGCGCTACAGCGAGTTCATTCTCTATCGCCCGCGATACTCGGCACGCAACGCCTGGCTGTGGCTCTTGCCCCTGTGCCTGCTCGCGCTTGGCGGCTTCATCGCCGCGCGCATCGTGCGCGCGCGCTCCGGCCTGGTGGCGAGCGATCAGGAGCCCGTCGAGGACGCCTTCGGCGGCTTGGCGCCGAAGGCCGAGGATTCGTCCAGCCGGGCGGATGCCGGTACATCGCGCTGATGACTACCTTCATCATTCTCGCGGCGCTGCTCACGTTGGGGGCGGCCGGTGCGATCGCGGTACCGCTGCTGCGACGCGGCTCGGCGGCCGAACCGGCGGCCTGGACCGCCTTCGCCGTCATCGCCGTGCTCGGGGTGGGCGCGGCATCGCTGTATGTGTCGCTGAGCAACTGGTCATGGGCACGTGCCGCGGCCGCGGCCGATTCCCCGCAGGCGATGGTGGCGAAGCTCGCACGCCGCCTGGAACACGATCCCAACGATGTCGAGGGTTGGTTGCTGCTCGGCCGCTCGTACATGGTGCTCGAGCAGGCCCCGCTCGCGACCCGCGCGTACGAGCGCGCGAACGCGCTCACCAAGGGCCAGAGTCCCGAGGCCCTGCTCGGCCTTGCGGAGGCACTCTCCACGCAGGATGAGTCGCAGCTTTCGGGACGCGCGGGGCAGCTCATCGAGCAAGCGCTCGCCCTCGCGCCGCGCTCCCCGAAGGCGCTGTTCTTCGGCGCCGAAGTGGCGCTGCGGCGCGGAAATTTGCCGCTGGCGCGCGAGCGCTTCGCCGATCTCCTGGCCCTCAATCCGCCCGATAGCGTCAAGCCACTCCTGCAGCAGCAGATCGATGCGATCGATCAACGCATGCAAGGAGCGCCAGTCGGCGCGTTACCCCCGAGCGCAAGCGCCAATGGCTCCGCGGCGGCGGTGCGGGTGAAAGTTGCGCTCTCACCGAAGTTGCAAATCGAGCGCAGCTCCGGGGCACCGCTGTTCGTGTTCGTGCGTGATCCCCATCAGCCCGGACCGCCGCTCGCCGTGAAGCGCCTCGAGACACGCTTTCCGCAGACCGTTGAGCTCACCGCCGCGGACTCGATGATCGCCGGGCGCAGCATCTCGCCGGGCCAGGACGTCGAAGTCGTCGCCCGCATCGCTCGCACAGGAAGCCCTGTCGCACAGAAGGGCGATCCCTTCGGCGTGGTCGGTTATCACGTGGGGCGCGATGGCCTTGTCAATGTCGTGATCGATCGGCTCACCCCCTGACGCCCCTGCAGGGACGCCAGCATTGCTGCTATGCCAGATTGAGGCTGTCTGCCTCAAGGTGAACGTACGCGCCGCTCGTACGCTCTATATCGATACACAGTAACGTGTTCGAGCGCTGCGCAGACTTGGCGGCATGCGTCTTGCTGCTTCGCGGCGGAGCATAATTGGCATTTCGAGGAGATCGCGTAATGGCTCACGGAAGGACTCAAGAAGGCCGCACTTCCAATCGCGGGTTTGCATCGATGGATCAGGAACGTCAGCGCCAGATCGCCAGCATGGGCGGGAAGGCCGTTCCGGATTCCAAGCGCAGCTTCTCGCAGAACCGGCAGCTTGCGGCGCAGGCCGGACGTAAAGGCGGCCAGAGCGTACCCGGTGAGAAGCGCAGCTTCTCGCAGAACCGGCAGCTCGCAGCGCAGGCTGGTCGCAAGGGTGGTCAGAGTGTGCCGGACGAGAAGCGCAGCTTCTCGCAGAATCCGGGGCTCGCCGCGGAAGCCGGCCGCAAGGGCGGGCAGGCAAGCCACGGCGGCGCCACGGCGGACAGCTCGGCGACGGACACCTCCGAACGCGCCACCGCGCGCCCGGCGGGCATGATCGAGCACTGATTCGCAGCGTTTTTTTCAGCCCAATGCCGGCGACCGCCGGCCTGGGCTGAACCATCCCACGACCCGGCAGGAGCACACCGCCAGCGCTCGGCAAGGAACCGGTTTCACTGACCGGGCGTTTCGAGCATGGAGTTGGGCGTGCGGTATGGCGGAAGGAGGTCGCGTGGCCGCAGAACGACGGACTTCGAATCGCGGCTTCGCCTCGATGGATCAAGAGAAGCAGCGACGTATCGCGAGCAAGGGCGGTCGCAGTGTTCCCAACGAGAAGCGCAGCTTCTCGTTGGACCGGCGGCTGGCTGCCGAGGCGGGCCGCAAGGGCGGACAGGCGAGCCATGCGAGCGGGCGCAAGCGTGCGCCCGGACCCAGCGGCTAGGTCGGGAGAGCTTCACGGCCAGGCTGGCGCGCGCGCCAGGCGACCCGTGCAAAGTTTGCCCCTACGGTTGCAGAAGTTTCACTCGCGGGCTGGCCCGCGGGCTGCTACTTCTCGACGATCTCGTGATCCTCGAGAACCTGGGTGAGCAGCTCGCTCAACATTTCCGGGTCGAGTGGCTTGACCAGATGGCGATGAAAGCCCGCCTGCTTGGTGCGCTGCCGGTCATCTTCCTGCCCCCAGCCCGTTACGGCGAACAACCGAGTGCTACGTGCCCAAGGGCGTTGGCGCAGGCGTCGTGCGGTCTCGTAGCCATCGAGCTTGGGCATGCCGAGATCCAAGAGCACGACCTGCGGTCGAAACTGCTCCGCGAGCTCCAGTGCTTCCGCTCCATCGTTGGCGGTGCACACCTCGTGACCGTCCATGCTCAGCACGAGCGCGAGACTCTGAGCGGCATCGTAATTGTCGTCCGCGATGAGGATACGTATGCGGGGATGGGTTGTGTGGGTCCGGGCGGGGGAGGCCGTCAGCATAGCGTCACACTCCGATGCGAGCAGCAGATCGAGGCGTACCGTGAACACGCTGCCCTGGCCCGGCCCGTCACTGTGAGCGTGGACGGTGCCGCCGTGCAGTTCTATCAGACGCTTCACGAGTGTGAGGCCGACGCCCAGACCCGTGTGGGATGAGACCGTGCGCGCGCCCTGTGCTGGCGCGAACAGGTCGAATACGCGCACCAGCATGTCCCGCTCGATGCCGATGCCATTGTCGGACACGGTCACGACCGCCTGGCCGCCCTCGCGGTAGGCCCGGACCGTGATTTCGGCGTGCGTATCGCTGAATTTCGCGCTGTTGTTGAGCAAATTCGAGAACACCTGCGCCAGGCGCGTCGTATCTGCCTCGACGTACAGTGGCTCTGCGGGCACATTGATGCGCAGATGCTGTTGGCGGCTCTCGAGCAGCGCATGGTTGCTGTCGACCGCCAGGCGAATGACCGTCCCGAGGTCGACGCGCTCCTTGCGGAGCTCGAGCTGCCCGTGGGTGATGCGCGAGACGTCCATCAGATCGTCGATGAAACGCACCAGCTGCTTCAGTTGCCGCTCGATGATCGTCCGGGCGGCGAGCGCCGTGGCTTCATCGCCCGCGGCCATGCGCATCAGCTGCAGTGCGCTGCGAATCGGAGCCAGGGGATTGCGCAACTCGTGGGCGAGCGTCGCCAGAAAACTCTCGTGTCGGCGCTCGGCGTCACTCAGCTGCGCGCGGGCGCGGTCGCGCTCCCGCAGCGCCGCCAACAACTCCTGTTGTGCCTGATCCCGCTCGGCGGCGAGCATACGCACCAGGACATCCGTCTCGCTCTCGCATGCGGCAAATCGCTCCGGCCGGCTAAGCCTGGCGTCGGAGTCGACGCAGGAGCGCATCGCCTCCTCGGTAATCGCCACTCTTGCGTGCTCCCCTTCGCCCCGCCGTAACTGCATCCGTGCGCAAACAGCAAGAATCAGGCCCGTGGCGCGCGCTCACCCGGCCTGCAACGTGGCGGGAAATTCGACCGTGAAGCAGATGCCGCGTCCGCCGCGACCTGAGCTCACGCGTGTGACCGCGCGATGGGCCGCAGCGATCTCCTTGACGATCGCGAGCCCAAGTCCACAGCCCTCGGCATTGCTACCGGAGAGCCGATAGAAGCGCTCGAAGATCTTGCCGTGCTCCTCTTCCGGAATTCCAGGCCCGTCGTCCTCGACGGCAAGCGCGGGTGCCGGCGTGGCAGCCACGCTCAACGTCACGCGGCTGCGCGGCCCGCAGTAGCGCAGCGCGTTGTCGATGAGGTTCGACATGAGCTCGCCGAGCAGGCCGGGGTTGCCTGCCACGATGACCGGGCTCTCGGGAGCCACGAAGCCGAAGTCGATCTTTCGCTCCAGAGCGCGCGGAATCCACTCCTCGCCGACGCCGCGGGCGAGGCCCACGAGATCGATCGCGCTCAAGGCCGAGCCTGCGGCAGCATCCGGCGCAGCGCGTGCCAGCGCGAGCAGCTGCTGTGAGAGCCGGGCCGCCCGTGCGACGGAGGATTGCAGACCTCGCAGCGCCTGTTCCGCCGATTCGCGGTCCTCGGCCCGAGCCGCGCGCTCGCTGTAGAGCATGATGGCGGCGAGCGGGGTACGCAGCTGATGGGCTGCGTCGGTGACAAAGCGGCGCTGAGCCGACACGACCCGCTCGAGACGCGCGAGCAACTCGTTGATCTTGGCCGCGAGCACCCGTGCCTCGCGCGGCAGATTGAGCTCGGGGACAGGAGCGAGGTTCTCGTGATCGCGCAGCTCGATCGCGCCGGCGAGAGTCGTGAGCGGTTGCAGGCCGCGCGCCACCGCGAAGGGCGTGAGCAGCAACGCGACGAGCAGCAGTCCGAGTTGGGGTGCCGCCATCGCAAGCAGAATCTCGGCCGCAAGCGTCGAGCGCTTGTGCAGCGTCTCTCCGACCTCCACCGTCGCGACGTCGTCCGCGGCTGGCTCGTTGATGCGCGTGGTCACGACACGACGCGGCTCGTTGCGCACATTCACCGTGACCAACTGCACGCTACCGTCGGCCTTGCTGCTCAGCGCAGGCAGGTGGTTGTCCCCGGCGATCTGCCCGCGCTTGAGCGTGCTCACGCGAAAGTCAGTGCGGTCGACCTCGTCGAACCGAAAAATCTGCAGCGCGGCCTGTGGCAGATCGATCGTGACCTCGCCGTTGACGACTCTGAGCGCTTGCGCCAGAGAACGCGTCGAGTCGACGAGCCAGCGGTCGTAGACGAGGTTGGCGAAGTGGGAGGCGGTCAGATAGCAGGCGATGCCATCGAGCAACAGCAACGCGACGACGGCTCCGATGAAGCGAGTCGTGAGTCCCGAGAAGAGCGTCGACTCACTCGTCAGTTTCATGTTCCGGCAGCGTCTCGAGCAGATAGCCGAAGCCGCGCACGGTGCGCACGTGCAGGTTGTAGGGCTCGAGCCGTCGGCGCAGGCGATGCACGGCAACTTCGATCGCAGTGTCGGAGAGCGCCTCGCCGGCGCGGGCCAGCCGGCTCGCGATGTGATCTTTGTTGACCACCTTGCCGGCACGTACGGCCAGAAGCTCGAGCAGTGCGAACTCGCGGGCCGTCAGATCGAGCGGCACGCCCGATAGATGGATGCGCGGCTGCCCAACGGTGAGCTCGAGCGGTCCGAGCCGAATTGCTTGAGCGCGATCGGAGCGGCTGCGGCGAATGAGGGCGCGTGCGCGCGCCTCGAGTTCCTGCATCTCGAAGGGCTTGACCAGATAGTCATCCGCTCCCGCATCGAGACCTGCGACGCGCTCGTCCACGGCATCACGCGCCGTGATGATCAGAATCGGCAGGCCGCGCGCTTGCTTGCGTAGCTGGCGGATGAGCGACAGCCCATCGAGCTCGGGCAGCGCGAGATCGATGATCGCCAGGTCGTACTCCTGCGAGAGCAGCACATTGAGAGCCTCGCGGCCGTTGCCGAGTCCCTCGACGCGGTAACCCTTTTGTGTGAGGAGCGTCTCGAGAGCGGTGCGCAGCTCGGCGTCGTCTTCAACAATCAAGAGTCGCATGTGACTGGTCGGATCCCATCGGGGCCGCACGACCCTATCATTATGCGACGGAAGCCATTGGGCGCCCAATTTGCCTCAATTCTTCACTAAGGTCGACGAAAGCTGAGCGTAAGGCTAGCGAAAACTTGCGCCACTAGACTGCCCGGGTCATTCGCCGCGCGCGGCGCTCACCTCTCGCACGCAGGATATCTCCGCTTCTCCGGCGCAACGCGCGTGGCGCGTCGAAAGACAAGCACGCGCCGTGCTGCTGCTCGCGGTGCTCGCGGGGTGTGCCCTGTTGCTCATCTGGGGTGTGGCGCGAGTGCGGCGCGGCCCTGCGGCTGCGCACCCGCCTCTCAACAATGTGGGCATGGCGAGCGCGGAGACCCTGGCCGCCACGCGCCATAACGTGGAGCTCGGCTCAGTCAGTTACCTGTCGTTGCTTACGCCGAGCAGAGCTATCAACAGGCCACGCTCACCCTGATCCAGGCACAGACGAATCGCTATGCGGATACGGCGGCGCTGTTCCAGGCGCTCGGTGGAGGCCGGTGGAATCGGACGCAGTCCGTGCGCTGACCGGCAGCAACCGTGCTGAATTCAAGATGAACGCCATCTCCGAGGCGACGTGAATGAACGCCGCGAGGAGCGGGTTGAGCAGCCCCCACGCGGCGAGCACGATGCCGCAGCCATCGACGAGCAGTGTGCCCGTGAAGTTCTGCCAGATGATGCGCCGGGTACGCCGCGCAAGGCGTAGCGTGTCGGCGAACTTCATCAGATCGTTGCCGAGAAGCACCACGTCGGCACTCTCGCGTGCGACGTCCGTCCCCGAGCCCATCGCCACCCCGACCGTCGCGGCACTCAGGGCCGGTGCATCGTTGATGCCGTCCCCAACCATCGCCACGCGATGACCGGTGGCGAGGAGGGTTCGGATGCGCTCGAGCTTCTCGTGCGGCAGCAGCTCGGCCGCAATCTCATCGACCCCGAGCTCGCGCCCGACGGCATCGGCTACGCGGCGGGCATCCCCCGTGAGCAGCAGAGTTCGCATCCCGAGGCTGCGCATGGCGCCGAGCGCGGCCGATGCTTCCGGCCGTATCGCGTCCGCGACGGCGATTGATCCGAGCAGCGCTCCACCGCGCGCCACGAAAATCTCGGAGGCCTCCGGATGCGCGGCGCCGAGCGTTGCGGGGATGCCGATGCCGCGCTCGCTCATCAGGGTGCGATTGCCGACCAGCACGCTCTCGCCGCCGACCGTCGCATCGATCCCCAGTCCCGGGGTGTAGCGGAACTGCTCGGGCTCGGCGAGTTGGCACCCGTGCTGGCGCGCATATGCGACGATCGTCTTGCCGAGGGGATGCTCGGAGCGCAGCTCCGCCGAGGCCGCCGCATCGAGCACGGCATTGGCCGTTGCGGGAGGGCAGGGCAGCACCGCACGCAGCTGCGGCACACCGAAAGTCACCGTTCCCGTCTTGTCCAGCACCACGGTGTCGAGCTTGCCCAGCTGCTCGAGGTAGAGTCCTCCCTTGACGATGGCGCCGGCCCGTGCGGCACGGCCGATCGCACCCAGGATCGCGAGCGGCGTCCCCGCAGCGATGCCGCAGGCGCCGGCGACGATGATGACCGAGATGGTGGAACGGATGTCGCGGGTGACCAGGAAGGTCAGCGCAGCCGCGCCGAGCGCGAAGTAGACGAGATAGCCGGCGAGGCGGTCGGCGAGCCGCTGTACCGGCGCACGCGAGCGCTCGGCCTCCTCCACCGCCTCGATGATCTTGCCGTAGCTCGTGTCACGACCGATGCGCTCGGCGCGCACCTCCAGAGCTCCCGATTGATTGATCGATCCGGCAAAGACGCGCATGCCGGGCGCCTTCTCGACTGGCAGCGACTCCCCGGTGATGCGCGACTCGTCCACGAAGGAGTGCCCGAGGAGCACGCTCCCATCGACCGGCACCCGAGCGCCAGGATTGATGAGCAAGGAGTCGCCGACCGCGAGCGCGTCGGCCGGCAGCGCGGTAATGACGCCGGCGCGGCGTACGGCAACCTCACGCGGCAGGAAATCGAGCAATTCCCGAATTGCGCGTCGTCCCCGCGACACGGTCATGCCTTCGAGCACTTCGGCCACCAGCACGAAGAGGGTGATGATCAGCGCCGTAAAGAATTCGGAGATCGCGGCGGCTGCGATGATGGCGATGCTCATCGAGAGCTCCATCGTCATGCGCCGCGCGAGCAGATTCTCGAAGGCTTCGCGAAAGATCGGCCAGCCTCCCAACGCAAGACCGCGATGCCGATGAGGCTCACTCGATCGAGGGGCTCCCAGAGCCGCAACCACACGGCAACCGCCGCGAGCGCGACGCACCCGATGCGCAACGCCTCCATCCATCCCGACTCGTGCTCGGCCGGCTCGAGATCCTCGGACGTGCGGGGCGGCGTATCGGCTGCTGCGCTCATCGGTTCGCCCTCAGGGCTTCAGGTACGAGCGCACCACGTCGATCAGCTCTGCGGCACCGCGCGAGCGGTCGGCCTCGCTCTTGAGGTGGTGCCCGGTGACGTGCAGCTGAATGTGGTCCTCGATGACCTCGGCCATGAGGCCGTTGATTGCGCCGCGCGCCGCGGCAATCTGCTGCAGGATCTCGCCGCAGCCGCGCTCGGCATCGAGCGCGCGCTCGAGCGCTTCGAGCTGACCGCGGATGCGGCGCACGCGCCCGAGCAGTTTGGTCTTTTCGCGAATGGTGTGCGCCATGGGATCTCGGGTCTCATACCGTACTGGGGTATAGTATCAGAGAGCCCGCTTGAGGCATCCCCAAGTGTCGTTGCGGTACGATGACCGCACGACGCATGACTTAAGTTCTCAAGAGGGGGTATGCGTGAAACAGTGGCTCGTTGCGGCCGTTCGCGCCGCGCTCGGCATGATGGCAGTCGGCACGGGTAGCCTCATCGTCATGGCCCCGGCGGCGGCGGAGGTGACCGAGGCGCGCCTCGCGCACCCGGAGGCGGAGCCACAGAACTGGCTCTCGACCGGCCACGATCGTGGCGAGGCACGCTTCAGCGCGCTCAAGAGCATCGACGCGAGCAACGTCGCCCGGCTCGGACTCGCCTGGTACTACGACCTGGATACGCATCGCGGGCAGGAAGCGACCCCCGTCGTCGTCGATGGTGTCATGTACACGACGAGCGCCTGGAGCAAGGTGCAGGCATTCGATGCGGCGAGTGGCCGGCTGCTTTGGCAGTACGATCCGAAGGTACCCGGCAACGTCGCCATTCATGCCTGTTGCGACGTGGTCAATCGCGGTGTGGCGCTCTGGATGAATCGTGTCTTCGTCGGCACGCTCGACGGCCGCTTGATCGCCCTCGATGCGCACACGGGCCAGCCGCTCTGGTCCGTGCTGACCGTCGACCGCAAGCTTCCATACACGATGACCGGCGCGCCGCTCGCAGTCGCTGGCCGCATCGTCATCGGCAATGCCGGCTCGGAGTACGGAGTGCGCGGCTATGTGAGCGCCTATGACGCGGCATCGGGCCAACTTCTCTGGCGCTTCTACACCGTTCCGGGCGATCCCAAGAAGGGCTTTGAGACGCCCGTGATGGCCAAAGCTGCGAAGAGCTGGACCGGGGAATGGTGGCAGCAGGGCGGCGGCGGCACGGTCTGGAATGCGCTCGCGTACGACCCGGCGCTCGATCTGCTGTACTTCGGTACCGGCAACGCGGATCCGTGGTCGCGCGGTGGCTCGGCAGACACCGGTGACGGACTGCTGTGCGCATCGATCGTGGCCGTGCATGCCGCTGATGGCAGCTATGCCTGGCACTATCAGACAACACCCGGTGACATCTGGGACTATGACGCGACTCAGACACTGACCCTCGCCACGCTCGTACTGCAGGGCAAGCCGCGTCAGGTCGTGATGCAGGCGTCGAAGAACGGCTACTTCTATGTGCTCGACCGCAGGACAGGCGAGCTGCTCTCGGCCAACAACTACGTGCCGGTGAATTGGGCGAGTGGCATCGATCTGGCAACTGGTCGGCCGCGCGTGAATCCCGAGGCCCTCTACAACCGCACTGGCAAGGTCTGGGTCGGAATGCCGGGCGCAGGGGGCGGCCACAACTGGCAGCCCATGAGCTATAGCCCCGCCACGGGCCTTGTGTACATTCCGGCGCAGGAGATGCCGTTTCCGTTTCTATCCGACCGCACGTTCAAGCCGCAGACCCTCGCGACCAACATGGGCATCAACGGTGCGGACACGGCGCTGCCGGATGACCCCCAGGTGAAGGCGCAGGCCCTCGCCGGGCTCAAGGGCTATCTCTCGGCGTGGGATCCCGTGAAGCAGCGCGAGGCCTGGCGCGCGACCTACCCCGGACCCTGGAACGGCGGTGTGCTCGCGACGGCCGGAAATCTGGTCTTCCAGGGCAGCGCGACCGGGGACTTCATCGCGTACCGGGCGAGTGACGGCAAGAAGCTTTGGTCGTTCCCGGCGCAAAGCGGAATTATCGCGGCGCCGATGAGCTTCGCAGTGGCAGGCAAGCAGTACGTGACCGTGCTCGCAGGCTGGGGTGGCGTATTTCCGCTTGTCGCGGGTGAGCTCTCCTTCAAGTCGGGCCGTCAGGTCAATCGCAGCCGCGTGCTCAGCTTTGCGCTCGATGCGCATGAGGCGCTGTCACCGGTTGCGCCTGCCAGCGTGACGCCGCCCGCGCCGCCACCGGCAGCGCCCGTGGATCCCAAGCTAGCGGCTGAAGGTGCGCGCGAGTACGCGCGACGCTGCTCGAGTTGCCACGGACCCGGAGCCGTCTCCGGAGGGTTGGTGCCGGATCTGCGTTACAGCGCCGCACTGACCAACGATGCGTTCTGGAAAGCGGTGGTCGAGGATGGCGCGCTCGCGCCAAACGGCATGGTGTCGTTCAAGCCGGAGCTCACCCCTGCCCAGCAGCACGCCGTGCGCGCCTTCCTGATCGAGCGGGCGCAGAAGACTTATGCGGGCTCGTCGCACGCAGGTGCGGCAACCCACTGAGCACGAGCCGCGTTGAGTACACCGATGGCTCGTCATCGCCGCATTCCCCGGCTGCGCGTTCTCGTGATCGACGTGGGCGGCTCTCACGTGAAGGTGCTGCTGCAAGGTGAGTCGAGGGCCCGCAAGGCCGTCACGGGCCCCCTGTTTACGCCGCAGGACATGGTGCGCACGGTGCGCGGGCTCGCCCGCGGCTGGCATTACGATGCGATCTCCATCGGTTATCCGGGTCCGGTCTGGCGCGGCCGGCCGCTCGCCGAGCCGCACAACCTCGGCAGCGGGTGGCTAGGCTTCGACTATAGTCGGGCGTTCGGCTCACCGGTGCGCCTGGTGAACGATGCAGCCATGCAGGCGATCGGCAGCTACGAGGGCGGGCGGATGCTGTTTCTCGGCCTGGGAACCGGCCTCGGCACGGCTCTGATCATCGACGGTATGCTCGAGCCCACCGAATTCGCGCACTTGCCGTACAAGAAAGGACGCACGTACGAGGATTATCTGGGCCGACGAGGTCTGCATCGACTTGGACGCAAGAAGTGGGAGCACCACGTGCACGACGTGGTCGAGCGGCTGCGGACGGCCTTCGAGGTCGATTACGTCGTCCTCGGCGGTGGCAACGCGCGCAAGCTGAAGCATCTGCCGCCCGATGCGCGGCTCGGCAGCAATGCCAAGGCTTTCGAGGGGGGATTTCGTCTGTGGCTCGAGTCGAACTGGATGCCCATCCGCGGCTCGCGCGCGCGCTCGCCCGCGCGGCCGCAGCGCTCATGAGCGTGACTTGCCCAAGCTGCGCGAGTCGCTGGCGCAAGACTCGAGGGGCGGCCCGGGCGTTCGTGCTCGCAGCGCCGCTCGCCCTGGCTCATCCGGGCGCGGCGGCCGAGATGCGCGCTGGCGTCATGGTCCCGAACGGCGTGCAGCTGCGCTCCGTCGCGATCCCGCAGCCGCAATCGGGACAGGTGCGCATTCGCGTGGTGGCGGCCTCGGTCAATCCGGTCGATTGGAAGCTGGCCGTGCGCTCGCCCGAGCTGCTCGGGAGGGTCGCCGGGCGCGACCTCGCCGGCGTCATCGATGCCGTCGGACCGGGCGTGGAGCACTGGAAGCCCGGCGCCGCCGTCATCGCGATCGCCGACGGCTCGTATGCCGAGTACGCGCTGGCAAATGCACGGGCTCTAGCGGCCAAGCCGACATCGATGCCGTTTGAGGAGGCGGCCGGCTTACCCGTCGTCGGGGAGACCGCCTGGCGAGCGATGGTGACCGTGGCGGACGTGCAGAAGGGCCAGCGCGTGCTCATCCAAGGGGGAGCCGGTGGCGTGGGCACCTGCGCCGTCCAGGTCGCGAAGGCGCGGGGTGCCTACGTCATCGCTACGGCCTCCGCTCGCAATGCCGAGTTTCTGCGCTCCATTGGCGCCGACGAGGTCATCGACTACCACGCCGCGCGCTTCGAGGATCAAGTGCACAACGTTGATGTGGTGCTCAATACGGTCGATCCGGACATCGGACTGCGCTCGATGCACGTGATCAAACCCGGTGGCATCCTCATCTCGGTGGTGGGCGATCCGCCCGCAGCCGAGTGCGCCGCGGCGCACATTCGCTGCGCCATTACCGGCCATGCGACGGGCGCGATGCTCTCGCACGTGGTCGCGCTGGCCGATGCGGGCCAGCTGCACATCTACATAGAGCGGCGCCTGCCCCTGAGCGATGCGGCGCAAGCCTGGGAACTTAGCCGCGCCGGTCACACGCGCGGGAAAATCATTCTGCAGATCGCTCCGGAAGCGCACTGAGCCGCGCGCGGCGGTAGATGAGCGGCGGCGTGGTCGCCCGCGCGAGCGATTCGCGGCGAGCGGCTTCGATCACGCCATGCGCAGAAGAGAGCGCGCAGGCCGGATCGGTCGCGGCGGCGTTCCCGGTGAGATGGTAGGCCTGACAGCGGCAACCGCCGAAATCGAGGCTGCGGCGATCGCAGCTGCGACACGGCTCCGGCATCCAGTCCTCCCCCCGGTAGGCATTGAACGCAGGCGAGTGCAGCCAGATCTGCTCGAGCGAGCGCTCGCGCACGTTCTCCCACGTTAGCCCCGGGAGGGTGTGCGCGAGATGGCACGGCAGCGCGAGACCATCCGGACTCACGATCAGAAAGCGCCGACCCCAGCCATCCATGCAGGCCTTGGGCCGCTCGGCGTAATAATCCGGCGTGACGAACAGGATCTCCATGCGGCCCTTGAGCCGCCGGCGCGCCACGGCCGCTATCTCGCGCGCCCGCGCGAGCTGCTCCGCGCTCGGCAAGAGCGCGCTGCGATTGCTGAGCGCCCAGCCGAGGTACTGAGTGTTGGCAAGCTCCAAGCGATCGGCTTGTAAGGCTTCGGCGAGTGCCACGATCTCCGCGGTGTGCTCGAGATTGAGCCGGTGCAGAACGGTGTTGAGCGTCAGCGGCAGCCCGAGCTCCTTCACCCAGCGTGCCACCTGCAGCTTGCGCTCGAACGCACGGCGCCCGGCGATCCGATCCGCGCTCTCGGCCGTCACGTCCTGGATCGAAACCTGGACGTTGTCGAGCCCGAGATCCTTGAGCCTGCGCAGCCGCTCGCGCGTCAGCGGAATGCCGCTCGTGATGAGATTCGTGTAGAGCTCGAGCCGTTCGGCTTCGGCGACCAGTGCTTCGAGATCCTTGCGCAGCAGCGGCTCGCCACCACTCAGATTGACCTGCATGACTCCCAGCTGCTCGGACTCGCGCAGTACGCGCAGCCAGTCCGCGGTGGTGAGTGCATCGCGATGGCGGGCATAGTCGAGCGGATTCGAGCAGTACACGCAGTGCAGCGGACAGCGATAGGTGAGCTCTGCGACGAGGGTGTAGGGGCGCAGCTCGGCGGGTATGGGAGCCCCAGCGCTCATGTCTCGGTGCACACCAGCATGCGCTCGCTCAGTGCCTCGAGAAAAGTGAGGACTTCCTTCTCGATGGCCGTTCGCGGCTGGGCGGCATACTTCGCCGCGAGCCGCTCGATGATCTCGGCGACCGTGTGCTCCCCGGTGCACAGCTGCACGATGTCGGCGGCGGTCGCGTTGAGTCGCATGCCCTTTTCGGGGTACAGCAGCATGTAATGACCGGACTTGCGATCAAGGCGCAGCCGTGCCTTCCCCGCCAGGGTCAACCGCGACTCGAGTGAGATCACTGTCGCGGCCCCGTAGCACCCCAGGCCGGATTCACGTACGCGGCGTACACCGTGTCGAGCAGATGCCAGAGGATCTCGGTCTTGCGAATGAGGGCTGCGATGCAGCGCTCCTGCAGCTCACGGGTGGTCGCGTGGGTGGTGACGTAGGCGATCGCCTCCTCGGAGTCGCCCCGCGCGCGCGTTACCCGCGCGCGGAAGTACGCGAGCATCTGCGGGTCGACCCACGGATAGTGCCGCTCCCAGGCGAAGATGCGTCTGGACATCAGCTCGGGTGCGAAGAATTCAGTGAGCGAGGAGGCGACGGCCTCGAGCAGAGTGTGGTCACGGACGAACTCGACGTAGCCGTCACAGGCGAAGCGCACTCCCGGAAGCACGGAGCGGCAGCTCGCTACCTCTTCCTGATCGAGCCCGACACCCGCGGCAAGGCGCAGCCACATCGCGAGACCTCCTTCGGCCTCTGCCGTGCCGTCGTGATCGTGGATCCGATGGATCCACATGCGGCGGAATGCGGGATCGTCCGACTTCGAGAGAATGAGCGCGTCCTTGATCGGGATGCGCGTCTGATAGTAGTAGCGATTCAGCACCCACTGCTGCAGCTGCTGCTTCGTCAGCCTGCCCTCGTGCATCAGCACGTGGTACGCGTGGTGATCGTGGTAGCGGTTGGCACCCTCGCTACGTAAGCGCTCGATCAGCTGTGCGGAAGATAGCGGGGCTTGCTCGGTCATCGAAATTTGCAGCTTTAGATTTGCAGCTCGAGCCCATCGTGGGCCACTTCCCACCCCGCCGCGGTCACGGCTGCCCGCTCGGGTGAGTCCTCGCGCAGAATGGGGTTCGTATTGTTCACGTGAATGAAGAACTTGCGAGTGGCTCGCAGGTGCGTGAGGGCTGCAAGGCTGCCCTGGGGGCCACCGATCGGCCAGTGCGCCATGTCTTCGGCGCGACGCTCCCCGAGCCCGAGCGCGATCAGCTCGTCGCTCGTCCAGAACGTGCCATCGAAGAAGATGCAAGTTGCGCTCTCGAGTGCCTCGAGCAGCGGGCGCGTCGGACCCGCGACGCCGGAGAGATAGAGCAGTGCCCCGGGTGAATGCGCCGCGAAAATGCGCAAGCCGATGTTGTCCTCCGCACTCGGCTCGAAACGCTGGCGCAGGTGCAAGGGAGGCTGACCTGCGACCGCAATGGGCTGCACCTTGAGTCCGCTTGGCCGTCCATCCCCGAGGAGCAGCTCCTGTACGCGGCCCGGGTGCAGAGGATGCCAAGTCACCTGGCCCGCGAAGCGCTGCAGAGTCATATAGAGTGCGTTGTGCTCGACGAAGCCGGCGTGCACGCGCTCGGTTGCGTAGACCGCGAGCGGCTGGGACTCGCGCAGTGAGAGGAGCCCGAGGCAGTGATCCAAGTCGCCGTTCGTGAGCACAATGCCTGCAATGGGTGAGTCGCGCCGGGCACGCGGATGAAGCGCTGCAAAGCTTTCGATCTGGGAGCGGATCTCGGGGGAGGCGTTGAGGAGAAACCACTCCTCACCGTCGGCGCTGACGACGATTGATTCCTGCGTCCGAGGAGTGGCGCGGATGGCGCCCCGACGCACGCCTACGCAGTTCGGGCAACCGCAGTTCCACTGCGGAAAGCCCCCGCCGGCAGCAGAGCCGAGAACTCGGATCCTCACTGCTGCCGGGGGCGTGAGCAGGTTCCGGCCGCTGGCCGGAACTTAAATCGTTCAGTGGTAATCGTCGCCGAAATCATCCTGATAGGAGTTGATCTCGGCATCCATCTTGATCTCGACGAATTCCGGCGTTTCCCAGGTCGAAGTCGTATCGGTCACCGTGGCGCTCCTCGCGGATCGGGTGGGCAAGGTTGGAGCAGCCAACCTAGAGCCATTGCCCCGATCCGTCAAGGGTAGGGGCCTGTTGGCCCCGGCGACAGACATAATCCGGACCTGGAGCGCCGTGGCGCCCGCCGCGTGCGCATGCGATCCTCACCGGCAAACTCCCTGGGAGGTGAGCCATGGCCCCGCACCCCTTCCTGCCCCGCTTGGAGCATGCGTTCACGATCTCGATCGAGCTCGCTGGCCTGCAGTGGGTGAAGCCGACGGCCATGGGGGCCACGCGGGCGGCCGTCTACGCAGCCTCGGGCAAGATTGAAGGGCCTCGGCTCAACGGCCGTGTCATTCCCATGTCCGGGGGCGATTTTCCGCTGCAGCGTCCCAATGGCGTGCTCGATTTCGATGCGCGCTATCTGTTGCAGGCCGACGATGGCGCGGTGATCTACATGCAGAACCGCGGCTATCGCTGGGGAAGCGAACAGGTGATGGCCCGGCTGGCGCGCAACGAGCCCGTGCGTCCCGAAGAGTACTACATGCGTGTAGCGCCGAAATTCGATGCGCCGGAGGGCCCGCACGAGTGGATGAGCCGCCATGTGTTCGTCGGCGTGGCCGAGAAGATCCCGGGCGCGAACCGCATTCACTACTTCGTCGTGCTGTAGCGCAAGTTAGCTCTCGCCTTCCTTAGGCTAAACTTGATGTTTGTGATACAAGAAGCTGATTAATCAGATCTCTTCGGACACTGGATTGCGCAACGTCCCGAGCTGCTCGATCTCGATCTCGCACAGGTCACCCGGTTTCATGAAGAGGGGCGGCTTGCGCGCGAAGCCGACACCGGCCGGTGTGCCGGTCACGAGCATGTCGCCCGGGGCAAGCGCGAGGACATCCGAGCACAGGTGAACGAGGGTCGCCACGTCGAAGATCATGTCGCGTGTGTTCGCGTTCTGTAGCGTCGTACCGTTCAGGCGCGTCTTCAGCGACAAACCGGCGGCTCCCGGCGGCAGCTCGTCCGCGGTCACGAGCTCGGGTCCGCAGGCACCCGTGCGGTCGAAGTTCTTCCCCACGAGCCATTGCGTGGACTTGAACTGGTAGTCGCGAACGGAGGCGTCGTTGAAGATCGAATAACCCGCGACGTGCTCGAGCGCGCGCTCCCTCGGGATGTGGCGGCCGGCGCGACCGATCACGGCGAGCAACTCGCCCTCATAGTCGAACTGCGTCGAGACTCGCGGCCGCTCGAGCGGGACCTGATGACCGACGAAGCTCTCTCGGAAGCGTGAGAAGAGTGCCGGGTACTTGGGCGCCTCGATTTGGCTCTCGGCGGCATGATCGGCGTAGTTCAAGCCGACGCAAATGATCCGTCGTGGGCGCGAGAGCGGCGGCAAGTAGTGCAGGGTCTCGAGCGCGAGTCGCGTGGCGCTCCGTGCGGAGCCGCGACGCACCGCATCGAGAGCCTCGGCTCCAGCAGCCAGCAGCTCCTCCAGGGTGTTCGGCAGGCGCGCATCGATCGATGCGCACGGGACAACCTCCCCGGACAGCCGTACCCCGAGTGCGGGATGCCCCGCGTGCTCATAGGAAATCAGTCGCATGAAATTCTCCCCGCTCGCCGCGCGGCGGGGAATTATGCGATGGTTTGCCCGGACGCGACATTCCTGCCGCGCTAGGCATTTGCATGAAGACCATCATCGAGCCGTTTCGCATCAAGTCCGTCGAGCCGCTGCGGCTCTTGAGCCGCGCGCAACGCAGTGCGCTGCTCGAGCAGGTCCACTGGAACCTCTTCGCCCTGCATTCCGAGGACGTGACCATCGATCTGCTGACCGACTCGGGCACTAACGCGATGAGTGCGCAGCAGTGGGCCGCGCTCATGCGTGGGGACGAGTCCTATGCAGGCTCGCCGTCGTTTTATCGCTTCGAGGCCGCCGTGAAGGCGCTCATGCCTTTCAAGCACGTGATTCCCGTGCATCAGGGGCGCGCGGCGGAGGCGATTCTGTTCTCGCTCATTGGCGGCCCCGGCAAGCTGATTCCCTCGAACGGCCACTTCGACACCACGCGCGGCAATATCGAAGCGACGGCGGCCGAGGCGCTCGATCTGCCGATTCCGGAAGGGCGCGATCCCTCGAGCCGCCACCCCTTCAAGGGCAACATCGACGTCGAGCGCCTGCGGGAATTGCTCGAGCGACGCGCGGCGGACATACCCGCCGTGATGCTGAGCGTGACGTGCAACAGCGGCGGCGGCCAGCCCGTGAGTCTCGCCAATGCGCGTGCGACGGCGGAGCTCACACACCGCTATCACAAGCCCCTCATCATCGATGGCTGCCGCTTTGCGGAGAATGCCTACTTCATCAAGCTGCGCGAGCCCGGGCAGAGCTCGCGCGCCGTTCCCGACATCGTGCGCGAGCTGTTCTCGCTCGCCGACGGCATGACCATGAGCGCGAAGAAGGATGCCTTGTGCAACATCGGCGGCTGGCTCGCGCTGAACGATGACGAGCTCGCTCAGGAAGCCCGTGACCGGCTGATCCTGACCGAAGGGTTTCCCACCTACGGAGGACTCGCGGGCCGCGATCTCGAAGCGATCGCGCAAGGCCTCGCGGAAGTCGTCGATGAGCAATACCTGCAGTACCGATTGCGCACCAACGAGTACATTGCCGAGCGACTGCTCGAGCTCGGCGTACCGACGGTGCAGCCAAGCGGTGGTCACGCCGTGTTCATCGATGCGCGCGCGTTTCTAGACCACATTCCGCCGCTTCAGTATCCGGGCCAGGCCCTCGCTGTGGCGCTCTATGAGCACGGCGGCATCCGCAGCTGCGAGATCGGCTCGGTCATGTTTGGGCGCCAGGCGGACGGCACCGAGCGAGCGGCGCCGATGGAGCTGGTGCGCCTCGCCATGCCACGGCGCGTTTACACCCAATCGCACGCGGATTTCGTCGTCGAGGTTTTCGGCGAGCTGGTCGCTTGCAGGCGCGAGCTCAAGGGCCTGCGCATCACGCGCGAGCCGCGACGGCTGCGTCACTTTACGGCGCAATTCGCGCCCGTGTAGGCTCGATCGGCATCAGCCCGGGTATTTCGTAAACAGCAACGCCACGGCCTCGTTGATCTTTCTTTCGGCCTCGGGGCCTGTCGCCCCCGTCAGGTTCTGATTGACGCTGGCGTGCCAGATGGCTTGATGAGATTTCGCTTCGAACAGGTCCACGGCGATGATGCCTTCGTGGTAGACGTAGGGGTACCAGCCGCCATACCACCCGCCGTACCAGCCACCCGGACCCGGTCCCCAGTATCCGGGACCGGGGCCCCAACCCCAGCCCCAGCCGTAGGGATAAGCACCCTCGACGACCGTTCGAGCGCCGATGCCGTAGCCGACGATGCAATCGGCATCCGCAGCGGCCTCTTGCAGGCCAGCGGCCTGGAGATGTGCGGCAATTGCCGCGCGCAGGCGGCTCTCGTTGACCGGATTGGCAATTGAGGCGCGCAACGCCGTGGTTCCCGCGAACGTGCCGCCGAAGGCAAAGGTGCGGCAGTGAACGCTTCCGATCAGCGCGCTGTTCACGTCCGACTTTACCGTGAGCGTTTCGCATGCGCCCAGCAAACAGGCGGCGGCGAGCGCAGAAAGGCTCACCCTCATCAGCTTCATCATCGGAGATCGCCTCCACCGAGTCGAACACCGGTGGCCCGGTGCTGCCGCTTCAGTTCAAACGCATGCCATCCAAGTGCGTTGACACTCTAGCGGGAATCCCGCACATCGCGCGCGAGCTTGGCGTGATGCGCGCTGGGCGTGCGCCTCGAGTGGCCACTCGTGTGCGAGGAGTATCCGGCGTGCGCGGTGGCGCGTCCATGGGGATTGCGTGGCGCGCGCCCGAGGATCTTGGGTTGAATCGGTGCCCCGTAGACACGCCGGGCGGAGTGGGTCTGGGGGACCGACCAGGTGGCCTGCGTCGCCGGCGTGTGCTTCTCGTGCGCCGCAACCGTGAGGACGCGGGTGCCGAGGAGGAGGGCGACGAACATCCAGGTGCGGCGCTTCATTTGAGGAAGTCTACGCAGCGGGAAGCAGAAAACTGTGCGCTCGCGCACGCGCGGGTCGTCAGATCCTCAGGCAGCGTCGGGACTCGCCAGGGACCATTGAACTTCGCCTGGCGTGCGCTCCACATCGACCCGTCCGGAGGCTGGATCGAGGATGTAGGTGAGGTAACACACGTCGCGCGGGTTACTGAGGGCAGCGCGCTCGAACACACCGGTCACTTCGCCGCCACGATGCCGGGCGGAGCACGTGAGCACACCGGGCTGGGAAGCGGCGCGCAATTGCGCGCCGAGCGCCTGACAGAAGCTGTAGTCGTTGGGGTCCAAAAGCCGCGCCTCGCGCTCGCAGCTCGCCCGCAAATCGATCAGCATGGCGCTGCAGTGAACCAGATGCACACGTCGGTCCTGGAAGATCGGCGCGCGGCTGCGGGCGGCCGCGGCGCTGGCCAGGGTATTGCGCCGGAAGTGATGCACCGTCTCGTGGATCGAGGTTTCGAGTGCGCGTGCGCCGTACCATACGCCAAAGGTGCCGTCGGAGTATCGCGAACGACAGGGATGCTCGAATGGCCAGTCGATCGCTTCGCGGATCGCATCGTAGAGCGGCGTCTCTTCGAAAGGGCGGCTGATAATCGGGATTGCTTGCCTCGTTGGCTTCGTCGCGAGCTCGTGCTCCACCAGCACGCGCGCATCGCGCGGGTGACTCACGAGGTCCGCGAACACCTCGATGCTCGTGCGCAGACTGACGATCGTGCGATACCAGTCGCGGCGGGAGTCCTCGGTTACCGTGTAGGCCACGGCGCGCCTTACTGGCCCCGCATGATGTCGAGCGTGCCGCGGACGATCGCGAGTCCCGGCAATCCGTAGCGACGCACGACCTCAACCGGCGTATGACCGCCGAAGCGAGTATTGGGGGCGCTGATCCATTGGCGCACGAGCTCTTCGTTGCGCGGATAAAGAAGCTTCAAGGACTTGTGGATTCCGAGCAGATGCCCGGCACGGTCAAGCAGGTCACGGCTTGAGGCCAGCGGCTCGCCCTGCGTATAGCGCTGCAGCGCTGTGCGATTGCCTTCCGAGAGCCCGAGCAGCGTCAAGCGATCGGCCGCCCCGAGCTCCCACAGGTCGAAGAGCCGCATGATCGCCCGGGCAAGGATCACCCGCTCCTCGCGCTTGTGAGGTTCCCGAAGGGCTTGTGCCGGCATGTGAATTCACTCTCCTATACGTATAATTATACGCAGTGAGTGCACACTCAGCAACCGGCAGCCTCGGGCGCCCTCAACGTTGGGCGCTGGACCGGACCTCTCGTCCCCACCACAGCGGATGCGAACCGAGCACCTCTCGGTACCATCTGCGCATGCGTGCATAACACTCGCAGGCCTCGCTCTGCAGCGCGCTGTGGCGTGTCACGCTGATGCGGCGATAGCCCGCCTCAATGAGCTCGCTCCGGTTCAAGGACTCGAGCACCTCGCTCACTGATTGGCGCCGCACGCCCAGCGCTGCGGCGAGCTGGGAGTGCGTGACGAAGAGCTGTCCTGTCCCTGCGCGATCGGCGGTCTGCAGCAGCCAGCGGGAGGTTCGCTGTGCCAAGGAATGCACGCCATTGCAGAGCAGGTTCTGATGAGCGGCCCGCAGCGCATAGGCGGTATAGCGATTGAGGAGGGTGCGCACTGCCCGGTGATGCTCCATCGCATGCACGACGTCGCGCGCAGGCAATCGGTAAGCGTGGCCGGGAATTTGTTGCAGCACCTGCTCATCGGAGCGCTTCAGGCCCAACCACGTCGCAGCGCTCACTACGCCCTCGCGGCCTACCGTCGCGACCTCACCGCGTGAGCCATCGTCGAGTGCGACGCGCACCGCTGCGACGCCGGACAAGGGAAAGTACACGCGGGTGAGCTGCTGCCCGGGTGTTATCAGCTCTCGACCCGCGGGCAGCTCCACCAGCTCAAGCTGCGCCTGCAGCTCCGGCGCGGCACGCAGAAGCCGCCGCAGCACCTCGTTGCCGGCGGCTTTAGCGGCGGTCCGAGACCGTAAGGTGCCGGTCCGCGAGGCCGCTGAGGGGGAGATTTTGCGCATTGCAATGCTCTACTGCAGCAAAGCAATGGATGGCGCGAGGGTTCCCCCCGCTTCCCTTACACTGCCCTTGCAAGCACGGGGGTCTGCATGAGTATCTCGCGGGTCTGGTCTATCGCCTTGGTCCTTGGCTTTGCATGGGCCGGCATCAGCATCGCGGCGCCGCTGCAGCTCGAGGGTACCGTGAGCTTCCACGGAGCGGTGCGTGGCGTGAGCGTGCAACTTCTCTCGGCCAACGGCCAGTTGCTGGGCTCCGCGCCGACGGATGGGCGCGGAGAGTTTCACTTGAGCGCCGCACAGCTCTCGTCCCCGTTCATCTTGTGGGCCCTTGGGACCGACGACGACGGGTCACCGATCTATCTGGCGAACCTTTCGTTCACGGGTGTCGGCCCAAAGGACAAGGCTCCCCTGCGCCTCAATATCAACCCGCTCACAAGCCTACTCACGCAACGACTGCTGGGACGAGCTCTGCTGCACGCGCCCGAGGCAGCCGAGCTGCACGGGCCGGCCATCAACGCCGAGCGGCTCGTGATCGAGCGCAAGGCGCTGCTGCAACACCTGCAGCCGCTGCTCGAGGGTCTGCAGATTGCCGCCCCAGTGCTTGGCGACCTCGGCGCGCATGCAGCTCCGGGCACGCACGCCGAGGCGCAGCTGCGCGCGTTCCTGTCCCGTACCCGAGTGGTGCTGCGCGCTGGCGAGGTGAGTGCAGGCGGTCTCGATGGAGTACGCATTCGCGTCCCGTTCTGGGGCGCATGGCCCGGATCCGTCGCCTTGTCGGGCACGCAACGCGCCACACTGAACCAGGTGCAAGCGCGCGCGACGAGGACGCCGATCGAGCACCTGATCGTCATCATCGGCGAGAACCAGACGTTCGATTCAATTTTTGCGACGTACGTGCCTGCCTCGGGTGAGGCGGTGCGCAATCTGCTCTCCGCCGGTATCGTGCGCTCGGACGGCACGCCGGGTCCGCAGTATGCGCGAGCCTTGCAGTTCCGTGCGCTCCCTCAGCCGCGGTACAGCGTCAGCCCGCCGCTCGGCTCTGCCTATCCGCATCTACCCCGTCCGACTCTGATCGGTGTCTACGATACGCACTTCAAGCTCGTCGGCCAGGGACCCGATCCGCGCTTTCCGCCCGATCTCGCGCCCGGTCCTTTTCAGATCACGCGGTACGTGCACTGGCTCGGGCGGACGCAGCCGCCGACGCTGCAGCGCGTGACCGCGAATCTAAGCGCCGCCACGGGTGATCCCGTGCATCGGTTCTTTCAAATGTGGCAACAGACCGGCGGCGACAACGCGAGCCTGAGCCTGTACACGTGGGTCGCCGTGACCACTGGCATGGGAGGCGATACGCAAGGCATCACGCCCAAAGACACGGGGCAGGGCGGGGAGCTGATGGGCTTCATCAATATCGGCGCGGGCGATGCCCCCTTGTTCCGCGACCTCGCGACGCGCTACGCGATGAGCGACAACTTTCACCAATCCATCATGGGGGGCACGGGCGCGAACTTCATCGCACTGAGCACCGGTGACGTCGCGTTCTATGTACGTGGCGGCAAGCCGGCAAGACCCCCCGAGAATCAGATCGAGGACCCGGATCCGGCGCCGGGAACCGAGAATTTCTACCGGCGTGACGGCTACGAGGGCGGCTCGTACGTCGCCTGCGCCGATCCCAGGCAGCCCGGCGTCGCGCCGATTCTGGCCGTGCTCGAGCGGCATCACCTGCCGAGCCGCTGCGAGCCGGGGCACTACTATCTGGTGAACAACTATTCGGCCGGCTATGACTTGGACGGTCATCCGCAGCCGCTCTCACCCAATAACTATCACTATCCACCGCAGACCGTGCGGACGATCGGCGAGGCGCTATCGGCCGCCGGCGTGAGCTGGGGCTGGTACACCGGTGGCCGTGACGCCGGGGATCTGAAGGAGGAAATGCGCAGCGGTGACCGAAGTCTCGCGCAGGCGAAGCGCCTGCAGTACAACGATATCGCCGATCCGCTGGTGGGCTCCCGCGCGATCATGACGCATGCGGCGCTGCGCGCGCATCTGCGCGGGCTCGCCAGCTTCTCCGCAGCGGTGAGAGCGGGCGCGGCACCGGCGGTTGCCTTCCTCGTCCCCAAGAATCTCGATAGCGGCCACCCCGGTTATTCCGTGCTCACGAGCTTCGAGGAGTTCCTCGCCAAGGTTCTGGCCGAGGTGCGTGCCCAGCCCGCGCTCTGGGAGCACAGTGCCATCATCGTCACCATGGACGAGGGTGGCGGTCATCTCGACTCGGGATACATTCAGACGCTTGACTTCTTCGGCGACGGACCACGCGTCCCGCTGATCGTCGTCTCGCCCCATGCGCGGCCGGGCTATATCGATCACGTCTATGCCGATCATGCCTCGATTCTGAAGTTCATCGAGCGCAACTGGCAGCTGGCACCGCTCAGCTCTCGCAGCCGTGACAATCTGGCGGATGCGGTCGCGGCGCCCACGGATCCGTACCGGCCCGTCAACGGGCCGGCGGTCGGAGATTTGATGACGCTGTTCGATTTCTGAAGCGGCCGGCATGGTCGCACAGGTGCGGTTGCTGTTCGCGCTCGCCCTGCTCACGTGCATGGGCGCACGTGCTGCACCCTTGAGCGCGGAGGCCGAGCTGGGTAAGGCGCTGTTCTTCGACAGCTCGCTGTCGGCATCCGGACGGCTCGCCTGCGCAAGCTGCCACGACCCCCAAAATGCCTACGGGCCGCCCCGGGGAGCCGGTCCTGTGATGCTCGGTGGAGCGCACCTGGATCAAATGGGGTTGCGCGCAGTTCCCTCGCTGCGCTACCTCGACAACCGCCCTCGCTTCAGTCGGCATCAATATGCGACCTCGAGCGATGACGCCGAGGATATCGGCCCCGGCGGGGGCTTCATGTGGGACGGGCGAGCCGATAGCCTCGAAGCGCAGGCGCTGTTGCCGCTGCTCGATCCGCGTGAGATGGCCAATCACGATGTGCATGCCCTCGCGGCGCGACTGCGCAGCGCGCGCGAGGCGCCGCGCATGCGTGCGCTCTTCGGGGCGGCGGCGCTGCGCCACGATGCGTACGCCGCCACCCTGGCCGGCCGCGCATTGGCGCGCTTTGAGCTCGAGGATCCGAGCTTTCATCCCTTCGATAGCCGTTACGATGCGTATCTGCGCGGCACCGAGACACTCTCTGCGCAGGAGCTGCATGGGCTGCAGCTGTTCGTCGCGCCTGCGAAGGGCAACTGCGCCGAGTGCCATCCAGCCTCATCCGGCCCCGGTGGCCGGCCGCCGCAATTCACCGACCATCGCTTCGCGGCGCTCGGCGTGCCGCGCAATCCGCAGCTCGCCGCGAATCGCGATGCCAGCTTTCATGACCTCGGTCTGTGCGGCCCACTGCGCTCCGACCTGGTGAAGGTGAGCGCCGAGTACTGCGGGCTGTTCAAGACACCGAGCCTGAGAAATGCGGGCCGTCGCGCGCAGTTCTTTCACAACGGTCGTTTCAGCACGCTCGAGGAGGTCGTGCGCTTTTACGTGCAGCGCGATCTCGAGCCGCGACATTGGTATGCGCACTCGGCCGAGCGTGTGCAGCGCTACGATGATCTGCCAAGCCTCTATCGGGTGAACGTCGATCGGTACGATCCGCCGTTCGATCAGCACCCCGGGCAGACCCCGGTGCTGAGTGAGTCCGAGATTCGCGACCTGGTCGCCTTTCTCTATACGCTCGATGATCGCAGCTAGCGCACGCGAGGACATCGAGGCCACCACCCTAAGAAAGGTGGCCTGGCGACTCGTCCCGTTTCTGGCGCTGGCTTACTTCGCGGCATTCATCGACCGGGTGAATGTGAGCTTCGCGGCGCTGCAGATGAATCGCGATCTCGGCTTCTCGCCCTTTGTGTACGGTCTGGGTGCCGGCATTCTCTTCCTCGGTTATTGCCTGTTCGAGGTGCCCAGCAATCTGATCCTGCATCGCGTGGGAGGCCGACGCTGGCTCGCACGCATGATGCTCACCTGGGGAATCATCGCCGGTGCGATGGCCCTCGTGCGCGGGGCGACGGGCTTCTTCGTGCTGCGCTTCCTGCTCGGCGTCGCCGAAGCGGGCTTCTTTCCGGGTGTGGTGTACTATCTGACCTATTGGGTACCTGCCGCGCACCGCGCGCGCCTGCTGGGTGCGTTCATGCTCGCGATACCCATCTCGACCGCCGTCGGCGGACCGCTCTCGGGGGCGCTCCTCAAGCTCGACGGGCTGTTCGGCCTCGCCGGCTGGCAGTGGCTGTTCCTGTTCGAAGCAGTACCCTCGCTGATCCTGGGAATCGCCGCCCTGAGCTATTTGAGGGACAGGCCTCACCAGGCACGCTGGCTCACGCCCGAGCAGCAGCACTGGCTCGCGGCGACGCTGGAGGCGGAGCGGTGTGCGCCCGAAGCGCACGGCCGGCTTACACTGCTCGCAGCGTGCCTGAGCTCGCGCATCCTCGCGCTCAGTGTGTGCTACTTCTGCGCGGAGATCGGCCTGTACGGCGTCATTTTCTGGTTGCCGCAAATTCTAAGCGGCGTCGGGATCGCTGAGAGCTCCATCGGCTACGTCGTGGCGCTGCCGTATGCGTTCGCGGCCCTTGCAATGTGGTGGTGGTCGCGCCATTCGGACCTCACGGCTGAACGTCGCTGGCACATCGCGTTGGCCGCTTTGCTCAGTTTCTGCGGACTCGCTACGAGCGCTTATACCGCTGACCCGCGGCTCGCCGTCGTGGCGTTCACACTCGGTGCAGCCGGCACGTTGGCGATCCTGCCCATCTTCTGGACGCTGCCGACGGCAGTTCTCAGCGGCGAGCTTGCCGCAGCTGCGATTGCCATAATCAATTCCCTCGGCAACCTCGGGGGGTTCGCCGGCCCCTACCTCATGGGATGGATAAAATCGGCGAGCGGCGCTTTCACTTATGCATTGCTGCTCGTCGCCTGCGGTGTCCTGCTGAGCGGAGTCATCGCGCTCATCGTCGGCCAGGATTTGATGCGTCGGCCAGCCAGCGTGTAGCGGCCTCGAGCACCGCACGGTAGAGTCTGCGCGAAAAGCTGCGTGAGTACTTGCATGAACTTCGATCCCGCCGATATCGCCTACGTACCGACGACCGGTGTGCGGCGTGCGCACGAGACACCCGTGCGCCTTGCGAGTGATGCGAGCCTGCAAGGCTACGGATGCCTGGTCGATGATCCGCGGAGCTTTCCCATCGAGATCGTGCGCTGGCCGGCACAGGGCTGGCGCCCGATCGATGCCAACTCCGGAGACCAGGGCGGTATCACCGAGGGGCTGTTCGAGTTCTGGTGGAAGGGCGAGACGCTCTACGCGCGCAACAACGCCGTCGGGGACAGCTATCTGTTCGGATGGAGTAACTGGCCCGAAGAGGCCAACGAGCTCGCGACACGCACGTTGCGCGAGCGCGCCCTCATCTGGCGCGCCAATTACCATCCTGACGGCGGGCAGCTTTTCTATCCTCTGCACGGTCAAAGCTTCATCGTGCCACTCGCACTGCCGGGTGACGATGTAACCCCGGAGCGCTTCACCAGTTTCTGGTGTGACGGCCAGCGCGGGCTCTACCTCCATCCCAACGTATGGCACGGAGCGGTGGTGCCGCTGGATGAGCACGCCGAGTTTTTGGATCGGCAGGGCCGAGTGCACGCCCGTGTGTCCGTGGACTTCGCCAAGGAGTTCGGCTGCTATCTATCGGCTCCGCTGCAGCGACCCGCCTCGTGAGCCCAGTGCGGCTGCTGTTGATCTCTTGCGTGTTGCTGACCGCTTGTACGCATAAAACCGCGATCAGTGAGCCGCCCTCGGCACTGCAGCCGCAAGCGACCATCCGCGAGATCATGGATGCGGAGGTCGACCCGTCGGCGGATGCGCTGTGGGACTCGGTGATGATCACCATCACGGCGGCCGGGGAAGACGATCGTCAGCCGCGCACCGCCGAAGAGTGGCAAGCCGTGCGCCGCAGCGCAATCACACTCATCGAAGCAACCAATCTGCTCGTGATGCCCGGGCGCCGCGTCGCAACCGATGACGCACCGCTGGGACCGGGGGAGCTGACGCCCAGTGCGATCCAACGGCGCATCGATGCGAATCGCGCCGAGTTCATAGGTTTCGCGCAGGCGCTGCGCGGCGTGAGCCTCAAGGCGCTCGCGGCGATCGACGCCAAGAATGCCGATGCATTATTGAGCGTGGGGAGCGAGATCGACGAGGCGTGCGAGGCCTGCCATCTCGTCTATTGGTATCCGCCGGTCGCCGCGCCCAAGCCTTGAGAACCTCGAGTCTGGCCTGAGCGCGCAACAGGAGCGCGCTGCGCGCCGATCCGACGGTTCTCAACGCGGAAAGGTGTCGTTCCAATCCCCGGCCGGCGGCGTGTTTCTGACCGGTTCCTTGCGCGACCCCGTGCGTGCTTTCTTGTCGGCATCGGCGATGTCCTGCTGCACGCCGCGCGGCTCGCGCCCGGGCCGTGACTCATCCTGCGTCTCGCTGCGCTTGCGCTCCCGACTCTGCTCGGACGGCTCCGTCTTGCTCATGGCTGGCTCCATTTGATATCCCCAGGCAGGCGTTGCATAGAACGCGCCCGCGACTTTCCGTGCCTGCCTACCGGCGCGCGGTCTGGGGCGATCGCCTGGCGCGCTACGATACGGTAGAGAAGAGCGCGCCGCGGGTCTGAGCCAGCTGAGCGGCCCCTCCTTCCATCTGCCTTACCAAAGAAGATAGCGAAACTGTAGACTCATTGGATAGGGCGAGGGGAGAGGGAACATGGCCGGGACGGTGCGCGCTGCGGTGAAGGTCGACATCGAGCGGACGGCGCTACAGAGCTTTGAGCGGCCGCTGATTGGTGTCGACAGCGCCCTCCTGCGCGTCGAGTCTTGCGGGGTGGGCGGCAGCGATCCGGAGCTTTACCGCTGGCCCAACCATGCACCCGTCATCATGGGACACGAAAGCGTCGGGACGCTCGAGGAGATTGGAGAACTCGCCGCACGACGCTGGGGCGTCGGGGTCGGAGACCGGGTGGCGCTGCAGGAGTATCTGCCTTGCTGGCACTGCCACTGGTGCCGCCAGGGCGACTTTCGGCTATGCGAGACGGCGGATTTCTTCCTGGTCAAGGATCGCTTTCGCACGCTGCGGTTTGGCATGTCCGACTGCCGCGTCGCCCCACATCTGTGGGGCGGCTTTGCCGAATACCTCTATCTGCCGTTCAATTCGGTCCTTCACCGTGTGCCGAGCGATCTCCCCGCAGAGCTCGCGACTATGGCGATTCCGCTCGGCAACGGGTTTCAGTGGGCCGTGCTCGATGGAGGTGCCGCACCGGGCAAGACCGTGCTGGTGTTCGGACCCGGGCAGCAGGGTCTCGGATGCGTGTTCGCGGCCAAGGCCGCAGGTGCCATTCGCGTCATCCTGGTCGGACATACGCGCGATCGCGCCCGGATGGACCTCGCGCTGCATCTTGGCGCGGACGTCGCCATAGACGCCGAGCAGGAAGACTTGAAGGACCGCGTCCGTCATCTCACGCGCGGCCGCGGTGTGGACGTCGTGGTCGACACGACTGGCGACCCAACCGGCCAGGTCGCGACCGATGCGGTCGCGCTCGCGGCCAAGGGGGCGCAACTCAACCTGAACGGGCTGTCTCAGAAGGTCAGCATCGGCGATGTAAAGCGCATGTACCTCACCGTGCGCGCGCCGCGCGGTCACAGCTACACGGCGGTGCAGCGGGCGCTCGACTATCTGGATGTCGAGCGCACCCGGTTGCGGGCGCTATGCTCCCACCGCTTTGGCCTCGAGGACGTCGACAAGGCGATTCGCGCGACCGCAGGTCAGGGTGTGGAAGGGGCCATCCACGTCAACGTGACCCCGCGCACCTGACGCCCCGGGCGCTTCGCGTATTGCATTCAGTCCTGCATAATGTTACACAAATGTTTGTATAGCGCTCTGCAATCAGGAGGGCCGTCATGGCCGACTACCTGCTCGACTACTGGTATCTCGCGGCCTGGTCGCACGAGGTCGGCGCGCAGCCGCTGCGCCGAACCTTGTTCGACACGGGGGTTGCGCTGTACCGAACAGGTGCAGGGCAGATGAGGGCGGTCGAGGACCGCTGCCCGCATCGCTTCGCCCGTCTGAGCGGCGGGCGAGTGGTCGGTGAGGCACTGGAGTGCCCCTATCACGGATTGCGGTTTGGCCCGGACGGCAAGTGCGTCCACAATCCCTTCTCGCAGGTGATTCCCCCGAAGGCGCGCGTGCGAGCTTTCCCCGTCGTCGAGGACGATGGCTTCATCTGGTTCTGGCCGGGCGAGCCGGATTTGGCGCTCGAGACGCCGGTTCCGGACTACCGATTCCTCAAACAGAAGTCGACGTTCGAGCTGCTGCGGCTCTACAACAAGCTCGCAGCCGATTTCCTTCTCGGGATCGACAACCTGATGGAACTCAGCCACGCCGGGTTCCTGCACCGCAACTCGATCGGGCAGGGGACCGATGTGCTCATCGACCTCTTTCGCCGCGGCACCTACAAAGGATGGGAAGAGGATGGCGCCGTGATCTCCCACTGGTCGTTTTCCGAGCGGGCGCACGAATGGGCGCAGAGTCGCTGGCAGGCGCCCTCGAGTGTCGTGGTGTCGAAGGGGTTCGATCACAACATTCCACCTCAACCGGGGCTCATGTACGGGCTGCACGTGTTCACGCCAGAGACGCCCAAGAGCTGTCACTACTTTGCGATCGAGGCCTTCGATTGCGCGGTGCACACGGATCCGGGCTATGCCGAGCGCATGGCGGAGTACATCGGCAAGACAGTTTTTCACGACGAGGACTGCGTGCTGCTCGAGGGGATTCAGCAGCACGTCGACGAACACTCCGCGGACGCCGCGCCGCTGCTGTTGGCCATCGATGCCGGGGCCGTCATGGCGCGCAGACAATACCAGCGCCTGCTCGAAGCGCAGGCGCGCGCGCGGAGCTGACACGTGGAGCGCGGGCCCGATTTCTCCTGGGATACGTTGCCTTCGGTCGAGTCGTCCCTAACCTTCATCGCTTCCCATGTGAGCGAGCGCATGCGCTTCACGCAGCCACCGGAGAAGGGACCCGAGGATCCCACCTTGCACGACACTCGGCGCGTGCGCATTCATGATGTGCGGTCGGTGGCGCGCCAGCTGAGTCTCGCGCGCGAGGGCTTCGTCGTCACCTCACTCGATGCCGGTTCGATCGATCCGACCGATGACGAGCAGATCCTCAAGCGGTGGGTCCCCGCAGCGGTCGCTCGGATCAAGGCAGAGACCGGCGCGGCGCATGTCGTGACCTGGGCGTTCGGCAGCCGCTTCTCGCGCAAGCTCGCGGCCTCCGAGCGAACCGTCGTGTCCGCACCGGCGCGCATGGTGCATACGGACTTCAGTCCCAGCCCGGCCGGCTCCAACATCAACAATCGCCCGGCGGAGACCGTCGTTGCCGAGGTGGCCGCGTCCAATACGCCGCGACGCTGGCGCTGCCTCAACGTTTGGCAGGCGATATCGCCGCCGCCGCACGATTGCCCGCTCGCGCTCTGCGATGCGAGCAGTACCCACGCCGAGGATTTCGTCGCCGCCTATGGGACCTCCACCTACGAGAGCGGTCTGTCAGTGGACATCGAGGTCTGTTGGCTCAAGCACCGCGCGAGCCAGCGCTGGGCCTACGTCCGGGATCTCAAGCCGGGCGAGGCGCTGATCTTCTCCGGCTTGGATCGTGGCGCGGGAGCGCGTGCCGGCCGGGTCGCGCACGCCGCGTTCGACAGTCCAGACTGTCCCACGGACTGCCCACCCCGGGTCAGCCTCGAAGTCCGCGCGCTTGCCATCTTCGATTAATGTGGGCAGATCGCAAGTGAACTGGCGCGCAAGCGATGGGCAGGCCGCGAACGGCGGTGCTACGTTACGGAGCATGCCTGCCTCATCCAAGGCGACCGCCGCACCGACATTGAGTAGTCGCGACCGACTGCTGCGCGCCGCCGAGGCGATCATCCTGGAATCGGGCGTCGCAGCGATCACGGCACGCGCGCTCACGCGCCGCGCGGGCGTGAACCTCGGCATGGTGAGCTACCACTTCAAGGGTCTCGATGACCTTCTGATCAAGCTGTTCGATGAGAATTTCGAGCGCTTCGCGCAGATGCAGTTCGCACTGCTCGAGGAGCTCGCGCGCGCCAAGCGCGTCACGGTCGAGAAGATCATGGACGCCGTCGTGCGCTCGCTCTGGCAGCCGCCGGTCTACCTCGAGGAGGGACGCGGGTCGCAGATCATCGACGAGCTCTTTGCGCACGGCTCGCCCGCCGTTCGTGAGACCGCGACGCGGCGCATGGTCGCAGGACTCACTAGTTTGCTCGACGGACTGGCCCCCCTCCTACCGCACCTGTCGCGCGAGACCCTGCTGCTGCGCCTGACCTGCATCGCCGGCGCCGTCCGCTCCGCGGTGCCCCGCAGCCGTACCTGGGAGCTCTACCAGTCGCTTGCGAGCAAGGCGACAAGCGATGAGGAGCACGTCATCGAGGGTATCGTCGCCTTCGCGGCGGCCGCCCTGCGAACAAAATGATTCGGCCGGAAGTTCCCAGTCCCATCGATTTCGCTCGATCGCGGATGCTTCCGAATGGGAAGCGAGCGCGATGGGTGCTGGAGCTCGGCTCGGCCAGTGGCTTGCTGAGCGAATTGCCCGATTTGCGTCTGACGCTGTTGGACTTTTCTGGGGCCATGCATGCGCTCGCGAGGCAGCGCTTGGGCGCGCTCATCGATCGGGTGGAGTTGCTGGTGAGAAGGTTCAAAGACTCAGGCTGGGTACAGGTCTCCGGGACTCTGACGCGGTGATCACCCACCAGGCCGTGCACGAGTTGCGTTACAAGCAATACGCCTGGCAGGCCGCGCTGGTCTCGCGGCCAGGGGCGCATACTCGTGCGCGATCACTTTGCAGGGGCGGGAGCCATGACGAACGATCAGCTTTACATGGGCGCGGCAGGGCAGAAGAGCGCTCTCGAGTCCGTTGGCTATTCATCGGTCCGTCAAGTTCTCCCGAAGGGCGTATCGCGCAACATCGCCTGACTGACAATCGCGTCGGATTCAGCGAGACGCCGCAGGCTCGCTCTCTCAGTTGGGCTCGTAGTCCCAAGTCGGAATCCACAGGCTCTCCAGATCGCTCGCTTCGGAATACGAGGAAAATCCGCCGTAGACGCCGTGTGCGTAGAGCAGGGGTTTCGTGGCGTTCGCGCGCACGCTGACGGCCTGAATCTCACCGAAGAGAATCCCGTGCGTGCCGACGGCGACATCCTGACTCATCCGGCAGTCAAAGGCTGCCAACGCGCTCTCGAGGAGCGGGGCGCCGGTCATCCGGACATGCCACAGACCCAAAGTGAATTTTTCCTCCGGCGGTATCAGGCGTGCAAAGCGATCGGCAAGCGGCCGATCCTCGAGCGACAGCACGTTGACGGCGAAGATTTCTGAGGCACGGATCGCATCATAGGTGGAATTGCTGCGGTTGATGCAGCATAGCAGCGTCGGCGGCGCAGCCGAGACCGAGCAGACGGCGGTGGCGGTCATGCCGCGTTGGCTACCGTCGGAGCAGCGCGTCGTGATGAGACACACGCCCGCGGCGAGCCGACGCATTCCGAGCTTGAAGGATTCCAGGTCGGCAGCCACGCGGGCCTACCCCGCCGTGCGGCGCCAGCCGTGAATATCGAGAGTGCTCTCGCCCGCGTTGACGACGACATCCCCGAGGAGGAGGGCATGGTTGATGAAGCCGCGTGCCCCGAAGCCCTTGCTCGTGCCGTGGATGCACAAACCGCGCGCAAACGCCGCAAAGCCTATCTGCGCGATCAGCCCGTCGGCGCGCATACAGCCGTTGATCACGAGGCCGCCCGGGCCCGCGATGCCGCGCGAGGGTCGGCATGATCTCGCCCCAGTAGCCGTGCTCGTAGCTGCGACCGCCGCGGGTCGGATCGTCGGCTCCGGATCGAGGTACGAAAGCCTCATCGCTGACGGGTCTGCAGTTGATGGTAGCGGAAGCGCTGTCGGGCTTCGTCCAGGCGGGCCCCTGCGCGTGTCGCATCGCGGATGCGATCTTCGGCCGCCGCAATCTCCTCGGCGGCACTGAGTACTGCCTCTTCGTGTTCCTGCGGGATCACGACCACGCCGTCGGCGTCACCGCGCAGCAGATCGCCCGGCCGCACCCTCGCGCCGCCGATGTTGACGCTGACGTTGGTGCCCTCCACCTGCACGCGATCCTTGCCGGTCCGCATCCACGTGCCACGACTGTAGACCGGGTAGCCCAATGACAGGCACAGCGCGACGTCGCGGTTGATGCCGTCGATCACGGTTCCCGCCACGCCGCGCCGGTGAGCGATCTCGGTCAGAATGTCGCCCCACACCGTGGCATCTTCACGCCCTCCGTTATCTAGCACGACGACGCGTCCGACCGGCACTTCGTCGATGTAATCCCCAACCGTGCCGGCCGGCTTGCCCGCCGGACCGTACAGAATCGTGAAGGCACGGCCGGCCATGCGAAAGGTCCGGTCACAGGGGTGAATGAGCGCGCACTGACCCACGATTCCGAGTCGATCGAGTGCGTCGCTCAGAGTTGCCGTGTCCTGCGCGGCCGCGCGTTGGGCGCCCGGGTCATCCGGAAAGCTCATGATGGTTCCGCCTTCAGCATGTTCTCGTAGTTACCCGCCATCACCGTCGCAGGCTCGGCGCCGGCGAGCAGCGCCTTGGCCATCTCGGCCTCGCGGGCGACGATCGCCTCCGCCGCTTGCAGCACCTCGTCGATCTTCTGCGCAGGAATGAAGGCAACGCCGCTGCGATCTGCGATGACAAAATCCTCGGGCTTGACCGGATGCGCCCAGGGGGTGATCGGGACGTTGGTGCCCAGCTCGACCACGCGTCCGCGTGCGGTCCGGGCGGTGAGCGAGCGAGTAAAGATCGCAAACTGGTAGCCGCGCGCCTCATCAATGTCACGCACCGGTCCGTCTGCAACGACGCCGGCCACGCCGCGCACGCGAGCGCCGAGCGTGAGCAGGCCGCCCCAGCACCCCGCGTCGACCCCCGAGCGCTGCTCGATCACGATCACATGGTCGGGACTGGCTTGCTCGATGGCAGCGGTCCCGAGATGTCTGGGAGCCCCCGGCAGGGGTGTGCCGACGCCGACCTTCAATGTCACGATCGCGCCGGCGATTCTGTGCTCGCCGGACTGCTGGGGTACGTGGCTCTCGAGCCCGGTGAGCTGCAGCTTGTCCAGTGCATCGCTGACGGCGCACACATCAAGACGGCGCAAGCGCCGCACACGGTCGGCGCGTTGCGCGTTCGGCAAGACCGACAGCGGGGTCGGCGCGCTCATAGACTCCTCGACTCCTCGCCGCGCCAATAGACAAAGCCCATCGCATTGCCGGTGCCGGCGACCGAGCGATAGCAGGGCACGTAGTCCACGATGTGGGCCGGAACACCCAGCTTCGACATCGCGGCCACGACCGGGATCCAATTCTTGATCTCCGACGTACCCGACTGGAAAGTGGACTCTGGAAGGCGGGTGATGCCACTCACGTCACCGCTGCGGATCGCTTGCAGCACCTGCTGATCCACCGCCTCATCGATCACGAAATGCGTGAGGCCACCGGAGCCCAAGAGCGCAATCCGTCCCGCGTGCGGCCAACTCTGCACGGCCTGCAGCAACGCCGACCCCAGCTCGGCGCAGCGGGCGGCCGTGGGCTGGTTCGGGGGGTAGAACGTGTTGATGAATACCGGGATGCTCGGGATCACCCGATCCAACATGATCTGGCGACACAGAAAGCCGAACGCGTGGGGCGTCTCATCATCGGGGAGGCGCTTCATTGCACACAGATCGAATCCGCGCGCCTGGACTTCGCGAATGAGATGTAGCGCGAGGTCCGGGGATCCTGGATAGGTGGCCCCACCTGGCGGGATGTGCCCAGGCAGGCTGGGAGCGATGCCGGGTGGCAGGCGCGCGATGCGCTCCTCGCTGTACTCCCGGTTGGTGAACTGCTCGCCGTAGAAGATGCCCAAGCTCGGCACCACGCCGTGGCGGAAGCACTCCATTTGGTCATCGCCAAAGAGGATCGCGATGTCCGGCCGAGTCTCCGCAAAGATCGTCGCCAGGCGGCTGATGGCCGCGCGGCAGGCCGCGTGGCGCACGCGCCAGCACTCCAGCGTCGCCTGCGCGGCCAGGTTCTCGCTGCGCCGCTCCTCCACGAGCTGATCGAAGGTCCAGCTCCTGCCGCGGTACGGATGGCGGTTGCGGCGGTCATCCGGCACGCGCCAATCCCAACCCTCCGGGGGCGTGGAGAGCATCGGACCGTGAGAGCTGCCGATCGCGAGGATGATCTCTGCCATAGCACTACAGCTTGAACAGTCGGCGCGCGTTGTCTTCATAGATCGCGCGCTTCTGTGCGGTGGAGAGCCACTCCAGGGTCTCGATCATGGGCTTCACGTCATCGAGCGTGCGACCCGTTGCGGGGTCGATCGTCGAGCCGACGCCCGGGCACTCGGCGCCGAACAGGCAACGCTCGGGTCCCATGGTCTTGATGAGAAGGTTGAGGGCATCGGCCGTGTACAGCACGGTGTCGTAGTAGAGCTTGCGCGCAGCGTCGAGGAAGTTCATTCCCCGGCGGTTGCCCCCCGACTGGAAACGCCCGAGCTGATACGGGATCGCGCCGCCCCCGTGGGAGACCAGGATCTTGAGCGTCGGGAAATCCTCAAACACTTTGGAGTGGATGAGGCCGAAAACGGCGATCGTCTCTTCGTTGATGAAGTGAACCGTGTAGGGAGTACGCTCGGACTGCGAGCCCGTGGCGTGAATGTGAGCCGGCACGTCGAGCTCGCAGAGCTTCTCGTAGAGCGGGTACCAGTAGCGGTCGCCGAGCGGGGCCGCCTCGCTCGGGCCGTTCTCGAACGGGTCGGGATTCAGCAGGCAGCCGCGAAAGCCCATTTTCACACAGCGCTCGAGCTCGCGTAGCACACCCTCGACCGGATCCCCCGCGACCTGCGGCAGGCCGGCGATGCCCAAGAACCGCTTCGGCAGGAGCTGGCAGGTGCGAGCGATGATATTGTTGGTTTCCTCTGTGAACCAGTGCACCAGTCGACCAGGCTTCGCGCTGTGCATCATCTGGAAGGGACGCGGCGAGAGCAGCTGCAAGTCGGTGCCCACGCGATCGAGCATGTCGAGATGTCCACAGGGCGCCATCTCCCTCTTGTTCGCGTGATAAAGGATCTCCTCGTCGCTCACCTCGGCCATGCGTCGACCGTGTTCGCCACGGTGCGAGAGAATGTTAGCCTTGTAGGCCCACAGCTCAGTCGGTGGACTGACGTGACCGTGGCAGTCGATGATCATCACAATGCTCCTGAAAACGAACACTGAGGACCCGCAGGCAGCACAGATTTCTGCTTGGCAGGAGGACTGAGTTCGATCCGCGCGCCGCGCCGCGCCTGCACGCTGGTGCCGTCGGCGGGAATGTGGAACTGGCGTCCGCTGCGGGCGAGCTCCAAGTCGAAATGAGCGCAAGGCGCGGCCACTGTATGCATGAGCGAGTACCGCCGCACCAGATCGCCTACGCAAAGTGTATAATATTTTATACAGTCGGGGAAGCCGATGGGAGCATGACACGCCATGTCCGCGGCGCGCACGCGCCTCTGGGTTCTAGCGCTCGCCGCGCTCGCATTCCTCGCCGAGGGCATAGGTACGCAGGCGATGGGTCTTGCGTTGCCGGCGCTTCTGGCCGACTGGCATCTGCCGCGCGTCGCGCTCGCCACGCCGACCGCGCTCGGTCTCTTGGGCTTTGCCCTCGGAGCGGTCGCGGGTGGCTTTGCGGGCGATCGCCTCGGAGCGGTGCGGGCGCTGCTTGGCAGTCTCGTCCTGATGGGCGTGGGCACCGCAGGTTGTGGGCTCGCGCAGGACGTATCGCAGCTGGGCGCGTGGCGCATTCTCGCGGGCTTCGGGCTCGGCGCCTCGCTGCCTGTGGGCGCGACCGTGATCGCGGAGTTCAGCTCCGCGGAGCGGCGCCCGCTGGCGATATCGATCGGGCTCGGCTTTCTGCCAATCGGCGGTTTTGTCTCCGGGCAGGCAGCGTCACTCATTATTCCCACGCATGGTTGGCGTGCGCTTTTCGCGGCCTGCGGCTCGGTGGCGATCGTGCTGGCATTGGTCGCCGGCGTCGGCCGCGCACTCGGCGCACAGCAGGCGAGCGGGTTGTACGGTAGCGCTGGGGCGCGTGTGTCCCGCAGCACCTTCACGCTCGGCCTCGGCGCGAGCGTGCGCGACACGCTCGGGCTTTGGTCCGCGTTCTTCTGCACCGTGCTCCTTTACTACTCGATGTTCAGCTGGGCGCCGACGGCGCTTGCAGCGCGCGGCCTGTCGGTGGCCGCCGTGAGTCGCGTGGTGTCGCTCTTTGCGATTGGCGGTCTCATTGGCGGCGTCGCAACCGGCGCTCTCGTGCAATGGCTCGGCTCGCGCGTGTGTCTGGTACTCTTAGGTGCGGGCAGCATCGCATGCGCGCTGGCACTGCCGCACGCCGTACCGAGCAGCGCCGGCGGGACACTGACGCCTCTGGCCGCAGCCATCGCGCTTCTCGGCGTCACCGTGATCGGTATCCAGAGCCTGCTCTACGCGCTCGGCGCCGAGGTCTATCCCCTCGCGCACCGCGCCACTGGCCTGGGACTTGCGGTCGGCTGTGGCCGAGTGGGCGCGATTGTCAGTTCGTACACGGGCGTGGCGGCACTCGATCGCGGCGGTCTCAGCGAATTTTCCGCGAGCCTCGCGCTCGCCGCGCTGCTCGCGCTCGCGGCCGGGCTCAGCGTGTCGCGTCAGATTCGCGGAAAAAGCGCGCGCCTCAGCCCGGTGAGGCTTTGATTGAGAGTGCCTCCCAGCGCGCGAGCTCGGCGAGCTGATCATTGAGTGTCTGGCGCACCATGCCCAGCGCCTGCTCGCTCAGCACCAAGTGCAAGGGCGGCTCCTCAGCGTCGCAGACCTCGACGATCGCCTCGGCGACGCGGCGCGGGTCACCCCACTTGAACGAGGCGAGCGCGGCCGCAATCGCCTCACCGAGGGGCGCGTAGGGAGCGCTCGCTCGCACCGAGACGAGCGAAGCCGGTGAGCCGAAGCGCGTCGCAAACGCGCCGGGCTCGATCAAGGTCACCTTGACGCCGTGCCCAGCCATCTCCTTGGCGAGCGCGATGCTGAAACCCTCCAGCGCAAACTTGGTGGCACTGTAAATCCCCACGAGGGGCATCGAGAATCGACCGCCGACGGAGGAGACGTTCACGATGTGACCCGAGCCTTGCGCGCGCAGCAGCGGCAGTGCCGCGCGCGTCACGTCGAGCGCCCCGAACACGTTGGTCTCAAAGACCGCGCGAATCTGCGCGTCACTCACATCCTCGACCGCGCCCTGTAGGCCGTAGCCCGCGTTGTTCACCAGCACATCGATGCGGCCGAAGACCTCATGCGCGCGCGCCACGGCGGCTCGGACTTGATCCGGCCGGGTCACATCCAAGGCCACGGTGCACAGGCGTTCCCGGTGCGCGCCGCCCAGGTCTGCTACGGCAGTCACAGCGCGCGCGGTGGCGACCACGCGCTCGCCGCGCGCGAGGGCGAGCTCAGCCAGGCAGCGACCGAATCCGGAGCTGCTCCCGGTGATGAACCAGACGCGCGAGCTTTGCGACATGGCGAACCCCCGTCAGGCGGCAGCTCAAAGTGTAGACTAAATCGGCTATCATGTGAGCATTCAAGAAGGACTGGAGCACCTCGATGGCTGACGGACAGTCGGGTCGACTCGCCATCGTTTCGGGCGCCGCTGGCGGGCTTGGCCAAGCCTGCGCACAGCGTCTGGCGCAAGACGGGGCCGACCTCGTCCTCGTGGATCTCAAACCGGCCGACGAGACCGTCGCACTGATCGAGCGGGCGGGGAGGCGCGCACACGCCGAGCGCTGCGACGTGACTAACCCGGATGAGGTGAGCGCACTTGGCAAGCGTGTTCTGGAGCGTTTCGGCCGCTGCGACATTCTGGTGAACAATGCAGGCATGTACTCCGCGGTGCCGTTTCTCGAGATGAGTTACGAGATCTGGCGGCGCTACATGTCATTGAATCTCGACGGCGCGTTTCTGCTGACCAAGGCGTTCGTGGCCGGCATGATGGAGCGGCGCTGGGGACGCATCATCAACATGGCGTCGAACTCCTTTCATCTCGTGACCGTGCCGGGACTCACGGGCTACGTGGCGAGCAAGGGCGGCTTGATCGGCTTGACGCGCGGGCTCGCGAGCGAGCTGGGCACGGTAGGCGTCACCGTCAACGCGCTCGCACCCGGACCGACCGTCACCGCGCAGCTCGAGCGCTCATTCTATGCGATGGCCGGCACGCAGGATCCGGTGGCTTTTCGCGGCTTCATGGAACAGCTCGCACAGCATCAGGCGATCAAGCGGGTCGCCACGCCCGCGGATGTTGTTGGTGCCCTGTCGTTTCTCGCGAGCGACGATGCAGCGTTCATGACGGGCCAGACGCTCCTGTTGGATGGCGGATGGGCGCGAGTGTGAGCGACAAGACTGACGTGCCCGGGCGCGTGCGCGCCGCCGTGAAGGTCGGCAACGAGCGCACGGAGATCCGAGAATTCCCGTGGCCGACGCTTGGGCCCGCGGAAGGTGTGCTGCGCGTCGAGGCATGCGGTGTCGGCGGCGCCGAGCCGGAGGTCTACCGCAGCAACCGCTGGCAGCAAATCATCATGGGCCACCAGATCGTGGGCTCGATCGCTGCAGCGGGAGAACTCGCGCGCACGCTCTGGAAGGCTGAGCCCGGAGAGCGCGTGGTGCTGCAGGAGTATCTGCCCTGCAAGGCGTGCGTCTGGTGTCTGCAGGGTGAGTACCGATTCTGTCCCGCTGCAGATTTCTTTGGCGATCGCCCCAATCGCATCGGTCTCATGTCCTGCGAAGCACCGCCTCATCTTGTGGGTGGGTTCGCCGAGTATCTGTACTTGCCGTGGAATGCCGTCGTCCACCGTATTCCACGGGACTTGCCCGCCTCTCTCGCGACACTCACCGTTCCGCTCGGCAATGGCGTGCAATGGGCGACCCTCGATGTCAACGCGGGTCCCGGCAAGGTGGTGCTCGTGATCGGCCCCGGACAACAGGGACTCGGTTGCGTGATCGCCGCGCGGGACGCCGGTGCCTCGCGCGTGATCCTGGCGGGACTGACGCGCGATCTGCCCCGTCTCGAGTTGTCGCTCGAGCTCGGAGCCGATCACTTCATCAATGCTGAAACCGAGGACCTCGTTGCGCGTGTGCAGTCGTTGACCGGCGGCGCCGGGCTCGATGTCGTCGTGGATACGACCGGTGACCCGGGCGGGAGGAATCTGGAGCAGTATCTGAAGGTCGTCAACCAGGGCGCGTGGCTGTGGGTGAACTGCCTCGACGGCGCAGTGCCCGTGCGCGAGATCAAGAAGAAATACCTCACCGTGCGCTCGGGTCGCGGCCGTACGTGGCAGGCGGTCGAGCGCGCGCTGCGGATCATCAAGTCACGGCGCTTTGCACTCGAGAAAATGTGCACGCACACGTTTGGACTCGCGCAGGTGGACCGCGCGATCAAGGCGACCGGCGGACGCGAGGTCGCCGGGGCCGTCCACGTGATAGTGGATCCGTGGCGCGAGTAGGGACCGTTCCCGGTCAAGCGTTCGCGGCGGTCCGACTCATCGCGAGCCGCGTATCGAGCGGCACTTCCTCTTTCCAGGATCGGGTGGCCGGGTACACCTTGGTATCCGCACGCACGACTTGCCATGGCACCTCGGAACTGAGCGCCGGAGGCACCTGGCCGCTCTCGGCGAGCGAGCGTGCCGCCTTGAGGAGCAGCCGACGCCACGCGACGATCGCCACGTCCGAGGTCCCGAGGTGCTCCTTGGTGCGATCGAGAATCCGCCCTTGGGTCTCACTGACGGCATGGTCCTGCGTGACCACGCCACGAATACCCGCGAACTCCTGCGTCTTCATCGCCTCGCGGTCCTGTAGGTACCAGTTGTCTTTGTTGCGCAGCTTGCGGAAGTTGTCATCGATCCAAATACCGCCTTCCTCGATGCGATACGGCACGTCGATTGGCTGCGTCGCGTCGAAGAACCACTGGATGTGCCACGTCGAGGTGTCGTCGCGCGGCACGAAGCAGTTGATGAGGCGACGATCCTTCGCCGGCCCGAAGCCAGTCGGTGGAATAAAGGTGTAGAAGGGCAGCACCACTTGCGTGACGCGCACGTGCGCCCGCTGATCATCGAACCTACGCACCGCGCCGTACCGCAACCCGTAGCGGGTGTATTCCACCTCGAGCTTCGGGACCAGGTCCTTTTCATGAGAGAACTTGCCCGGCGCGTCCCACGGTACCGACTTGTGCAGCACGCCGGCGTGCGCCGAGTCGATGGTGCCTTCGACAGCCTGAGCGTAGTTACAGTCTTCCTGGATTTTGAAGGGCACGGCGTGCGTGCCGGGCATGGAGAGCCACTCGTATTCCGGGAATGCGGGCTGGTGCTCGCGTGGACCGAGGTACGCCCAGACCACACCGCCCGCCTCGTGCGTGGGATAGGCGGTGGTCCGGATTCGTGCGCAGAACTTGGAGCCCGCCGCCTCGGTCGGTGCATCCTGGCAGCGCCCGTCCACGCCGAATTTCCACCCGTGGTAGAGACAGCGTAGCCCCGAGTGCTGGTTGAGGCCGAGTGCCAGGGAGGCACGACGGTGCGGGCAGTGCTCATCGAGCAGTCCCACACGCGCCTCGCTGTCCCGGAAGGCGACGAGATCTTCTCCGAGCAGGCGAAGGCGGACGGGCCTGCCGTCCCGCTCGGATACTTCCGAGGCGAGCAAGGCCGGAATCCAATAGCGACGCAGGAGCGTCCCCATCGGCGTGCCGGGTCCGACGCGTGTCAGAGCTTCGTTGTCTTCCACGGAAAGCATGACGGTGCCTCCTGAATCGACGTTTAACCCATGAGTTCGCGCAGTTGGTGCGCGGCGGCGCCGGGATCGCCCGCAACGCCCACCAGATCATGTGCGCGCATAATGACCCCACGGAACCGCTCCAGTCGAGCGACTTCTGCGGCGGGCCCACCGCTCGCTCGCAGACTGGCGATGTCCAGATCGACCAGCCGCCAGATCTCATCGAGCTCGCATTCTCGATAAATGAAATGCTCCGGTGCGGTCGAGGCGATCAGGCGCTCGACCTGCGCGGCGAGTGTCGCCGCCGAGTAGTCCTGGATGTCATAGACTTCATCGGGATCGATCACGGCACAAGCCCCGGGCGCTGGCTAGCGTCCGCCCCTTGGCGCCCCGGCCGAGGGCGGTAGGCCGATCAGTACGCGCCCGAAATTGTTCATCGCGGTGTCCCAGGTGAAGGCAAAATGCTGCGCGGCGGAGTTCACGTCGCGCCAGATCCGCTGCAGCTCCGAGGTGTCATAAATCCCGCTGCCTCCTGCCGCCTCGAATACCCGATTGACTGCGTGGCGAGCCGTCTGGGCCGCGAAGGCCCAGTTGCGCAAAAAGCGGGCACGCGTTAGCGGGTCAATGGCTTCGGGGGCTTCATCCAGACGCGCCGCATCTTGCAGGGCGAGCGCGTGTGCGGCGTCGATCTCGGCGGATGCCGTCGCCAGACGCGCGAAGGTCGCCGCCTGTGCGCCCACTTGGTCCTCGGGCAGCTTCTGAACGCTCCCTCCCAGGTTCTCGCCGAACGAGCGCACGGCAGCTCGCGCCATGCCCAGTGGCGCGCCGATCAGTGAGAACGGCGAGACATCCTGAAAAGGCATGCGATACAGCGGGCGCGCGTGAAAGCGCGCGCCCGGCGAGGTGCCGGTCGCCATCTCTTGCACCGGCACAGCGCGGTGCGCAGGGATGAGGCAGTCCTTCGCGCGGATGGAACGGCTGCCGGTGCCGCGCATGCCGGCCGTGAACCAGTCATCGATGATCTCGAAGTCTTGGCGGGGGACGACAAAGAAATAGGGTTCGGGCCCGCGCGAGCCGCTCACAGGACAGCCGACGATGATCCAACTCGCATGGTCCACGCCGCTGCAGAAGCGGCCTTCGCCGTCCGTCAAGCGGTAGCCGCCGCTGATGAGCTCGACCTTGCCGGCCAGGCGGAACACCGTGGCCGTGAGTGCATGAGGATCGGAGAAAATCTCGCGCTGGGCCTGGATGGGGAAAAGATTGAGCAGCCAGCTATGCCCAGCGAGCACCCCGTATACCCAGCCGGTGGAGCCGCAGGCGCTCGCCAGCTCAGTCGTCACCTCCACCAGGGAGGCAAATCCGAGCTCCGAGCCGCCGAAGACTTTCGGCGTGACGATGCCGAAGAGCCCCGCCGCGCGGATCTCATCGATCGTCTCACGCGGCACCATGCGGTCCACCTCGGTCTGCCGGGCACGTGCCCGCACGCGCGGCGCGATCGCTGCCGCCGCCGCGAGCGCCTCCACGCGCGAGGCGAGCGTTGGGACGGGAGGCGGGGCGTCCCCTGATGGCTTAGTCAACATTGTATTCATAATGGTAGGTGCATCCCCGGGTGTCAAGCCGCAGCAGGAGTCCCCAGGGATGGTCTTTGGCGCGCTCAGTGAGCCACGTTGGCGACCGGTACGATGTGGCGGAGCTGTATGCGCCAGCCCGCCGCGGTGCGTATGTACTGATCCTGCGATATGGCAAATGCGACGGGGGCTAGGCTCGCATTCTTGGCCGCGTCCGCATCGAAGCTGTACACGGCGAAGTAGGCCGATCCGGTCGCATGGTCTTGATCGACGACCTCGATGAGCTCGTTCGTGATGACGTGGCGGCTGCGCTCACCCGGCTTGCGCTGCGCGTAGCGGTCGTGCCAGTAGCGGCTGATCACCTCTCGACCCTGCATCCGGTTGGAGACGATCTGCCAGACACCATCGCTCGAGAAGAGGGCCGCGAGCGCATCGCCCTCGCCCGCATCCAGGTGATGGGAGTAAGCCGTAGAGAGCGCAGCGCACTGATACGCGATGCCGGCCCGAGCCTCCTCAGTCAAGGCCGCCGGGCTCGTGGGGTGGGTCGCGCACGCAGCAAGGCTCAGCGCGAGTGACAACGGCGCAAGGCTGGCGATACAAGGCAGGGCGAACGGAGCGTGCATGACAGCCTCCAGGTGGATGCTAGCGTGGCCGCCGACTGCGGTCGCGCAGGATTCGGATCACGATAAGCACCGCGGCGACGCCGAGTGCGAACTGGTCATATTTGCTCAACAAGTTGTCAAGAAACCGCATGGGAACGCTCCCAGCCGGGTGAGCTTCCTAAGACCGCGACGGTGCCCAGAACCACTCGTGCGGAGGCAAGCGCCACAACGGCCGGATCTCGGCACAGAAGGAGCGCAGCAGCGGCAGGTAGTACTGTCCATACGCCACCATCAGCAAGAGGTTCAGGAGCAACTCTCGCGGACCGGAAATGATCGAGCGGGGCGTAGGTGCCTGCAGAGCCAGCCCGCAAATCGTGATCGAGATGGGCAGCTCCGCGACAAGCAGCAGGGGCACGAAGCGACCCGTAAGAAGACCCAGCCCGACAACGACCTCCACGACCTTGATGACCCCAAAGAGTCCCGTGGCGATCATCGCGGTCACGAAAGCATGGCCTCGCGGATCGGCCGGGATGCGATCCGGGAGGAAGTGGAGGAAGTAGTTAAGACCCGAGACCAGCGCGTGCGTGCCGAAGAAATAGCGTAGAAAAGCGATCGCATAGCGCGTGAAGAGTCCCACCCGCGGCGTCGTATCCGCCATGTGCGTCTCCCTGTTGGATATGCAGTGACTCAGTGTCCCCACAGTCTCTGAGTCGCGAGCGCTGCACCGGCAATGCTCGACTCCAGCTTGGCCCAGCCGATCTCGGCGTGAATGCGCCCGCCGCCCATGCCGCAGTCGGTACCGGCCATGACGTTCTCGCGGCCCACCAGGCTTGCGAAGTTGACCAGGCGGTCCGCTACCACTTCCGGATGCTCGACGGTGTTGGTGCGATGGCTGACCACGCCCGGAATGAGGATCTTGCCCGCCGGCAGCTGCACGTCGCGCCAGATCTTCCATTCGTGCTCGTGGCGCACGTTGCCCGCCTCGAATGAATAGCCCTGCGCCTTCACTTGCAGCATCAGGTCCACGACGTGCCGGAAAGGCAGGTCATCCACGTGCGGGCCGTTCCAGCTGCCCCAGCATAGGTGATATCGCACACGCTCCTCAGGCACGTTGCGCAGCGCCGCGTTGAGGGCTTCGACGCGCAGGCGCGAGCGGCGCCGGTATTCCTCGAGCGGGGGCTCGGGAATGTAGGTCGCCCACGTGTCCGGCAGTCCCGGGTCATCGATCTGAACGATGAACCCAGCGTTGACAATGGCCTCGTACTCGGGGCGCATGACCTCAGCGAGAGCGTAGATGAACTCCTCCTCACTCTGGTAATACTCATTGAAGATGAAGTGATCCAGCCAGCCCGGCGCAATGACGGGGAAGAAGGCGTCGTGTCCGCCAGCGTCCACGCTCGTCAGGATCTCGCGAAAGCGCGCCAGCTCCGCCACCAGCTCGCTCGTGCCTTTGCTGACAAGCGCTCCATTGCACACGATCATCATGTCGCGCCGTGAAGGTGCGCCGGCTGCATAGCGTGCACGGTCAGCCTCTTCATAATAGTCGGCAAAACGCTGCCGCTCGCGCGTCTTGAAGATGGTGGCGCCGAACTCGCCTGGACGGCACGCCCGATACTCGATGCCCGACAGACGCCGCGAATAATACGGCCAGGTGCGCAGCCGCCCGAGCTCACCGTCACTGATCGCATCGATGCCGAGTGTCAGCTGGCGCTCGATCACCCCGCGCGTCGCCTCGCGCAGCAGCTGCGGATAGCGCGCCTCATCGTAGGGCTGACCGCGTGCCTTGGCGCGGTCGGCGTCCTCGAACTCCTTGGAAAAGGAGGCAAGTCGACCCGCATGGGTCACATGGATGCGAATCGAGCTTCTCTGCATGGAGGGTCCTTTCGGCGCGGACGCAATGCGCAGGCGCGCGCTCCACGGTGACGATATTACCCAACTGTAGGCAAGGTTGTATATTATTGCGGGCACCGGCAGGACCTTGCATAAAGCAGGTACGGGGTTTCCTCACGATGACCCAGCCACCATTTCGGGCCGAACACGTCGGCAGTCTGCTGCGACCTGCTGCTCTGCAGAAGGCGCGTGCGCAACACGAGGAAGGCACGCTCGCGGCGGCCGAGCTCGCGCGCATCGAGGATGAGGCGATCCTGCGCCTGGTCGGGCGCCAGGAAGCGATCGGGCTGCGGTGCGCCACCGACGGCGAGCTGCGGCGCGCGACCTGGGCCTACGACTTCCTGAGCGGCTTTGGCGGCATCAAGCCGGTGCCGCGCGCGGTGCCGCCTGCGGCCCAGGGCAAGGTGTTGGCACAGAGCACGAGGGGCATGAATCTGCTGACTGTGGTCGATCGGCTGCGTTTCGCCGGCAATGACTTGATCGAGCACTTCCGGTTCCTGAAGGCCGCCACGCGCGTTACGGCGAAGATGACGATACCGAGCCCGACGATGCTGGTCACGGCCTCCCGCGACTGGCGCGACACGGTCGACCAGCACGTCTATCCCACGCTCGATGCGCTGTTCGAGGATCTCGGGCTCGTATACCGGCAAGCGATCCGCGCCTTTTACGATGCCGGTTGCCGTTACCTGCAGCTCGATGATGTGAACTTCGCCTATTTGTGTGATGCTGACATGCGCACGAAGATGACGGCGCGCGGTGACGACCCGAATGCCATCCTGCGTTCCTGGATCAAGGTGCTCAACATGGCGATCGGCGAGCGGCCGGCGGACCTCACCGTGACCACTCACATCTGTCGCGGAAACTTCCGCTCGGCCTGGTTTGCCCAGGGAGGTTACGAGGCAGTGGCGGAGCCGCTCTTCAACGAGCTCGACTACGACGGATATTTCCTCGAATACGACACCGAGCGGGCCGGTGGGTTCGAGCCGTTGCGCTTCGTCCCCAAAGGCCGGAAGCGGATCGTGCTGGGACTGCTCACCACCAAGACCGGCGCGCTCGAGAGTCGCGATCTGCTGCGCAAGCGCGTCGAGGCTGCTTCAAAGTTCGTGCCCATCGAGCAGCTCTGCCTCAGCCCGCAGTGCGGCTTCGCCAGCACTTCCGAGGGCAACGAGCTGGCCGAGGAGGCGCAGTGGGCCAAGCTCGGGCTCGTCGTCGAGCTCGCCCGCTCGATTTGGCCGGACGCGTGAAGGTGCGGACGCCCACGGTGGAGTCCGCGTTCGACTATGTGATCGTCGGCGCGGGATCCGCCGGGTGCGTGCTGGCGCACCGCTTGTCGGAGGATCCGACCCGGCGGGTACTGTTGCTCGAGGCGGGACACGGCGCGCGCCCCTTTCTCATGCGCATGCCGCTTGGATTCTTGAAGCTCATTCGGGATCCCTCAATCAGCTGGGGCTACACTTCGGAGCCGGAGCCCCGGGCCGATGGACGCCGCCTGTGGTTGCCGCGTGGCAAGATGCTCGGTGGCTCGTCATCGATAAACGGCATGCTCTACTCGCGCGCCGACCCGCGCGATTATGACGAGTGGAGCCACCTGGGGCTTGCCGGCTGGAGTTTTGCGGAGGTTCTGCCGTACTTCCGGCGGGCCGAGTCGAGTTGGCACGGAGAATCCCTGTTTCACGGGGTCGGCGGACCGCTCACGGTCACCGGCTGGGAGAGCCACGACGGCCTGCTCGCAGCGACGTTCGCCGCGGTGCGCGCTCGGGGCTACCCGGTGCACAAGGACCATCATGCCGCGACGCACTGCGAGGGCTTCGCCCCACCCGAGGGAACGATTCATCGTGGGGAGCGCGGCAGCACGGATGTGTGCTACCTGCGTCCAGTCATGCACCGGCCGAATCTCACGGTACGTGTGCACGCGCATGCGCTGCGAGTGATTATCGAGCGCGGACGTGCCGCCGGCGTTGAATACGTCGTCGCGGGTCGGCGCACGCTCGTGCGCGCTGAGCAGGAACTGATTCTGAGCGCGGGCTCGTACAACTCCCCGCAGCTGCTGTTGCTCTCGGGCATCGGTCCACCGGACGAGTTGCGGGCACTCGGCATCACGCCGCGAGTCGAATCATCACAGGTCGGGCGCAATCTGCAGGAGCACGCGACCGCCGCGCTCAGCTTTGCAGCGCGGTCGCGCACCGGCTTCGAGTCGCAGCTACGTCTCGATCGCATCTCGTTCGCGGTGCTGCAATGGCTGCTGCTGCGCTCGGGTCCGGCAACGCGGCTTCCGATCACGTGCATGGGATTCATCCGCACCCGCTCGGGGCTCGATCGTCCCGATGTCAAAGTGAATCTGTTCCCAACCAACATGGATGCTCGGGTGTGGGTGCCGGGGTTGCGTCCCTCGCGCGGCGCGAATCTCGCGGCCTTCGACATCCTGCTGCGCCCGCAGAGCCGCGGCCGGATGACCCTCGCCAGCGCCGACCCGCGCGCGCCTCCGCGGATCTTTCTCAATATCCTGTCCGAGCGCGAAGATATCGCCACACTCGTGCGTGCTTTCAAATGGACGCGCGAGCTGCATGCCACCCCGCCACTCTCGGACTTCGTGGTGCGCGAGCTGCAGCCGGGCGCCGCGGTGCAGACGGACGCGGAGATCGAGGGCTACATTCGCTCGACGGTCGCCATCGCCCACCACGCAGCCGGCACCTGCGCCATGGGCATCGAACCGACCGCGGTCGTCGACGGAGCGTTGCGCGTGCGGGGCGTCGACGGTTTGCGCGTCGTCGACGCGTCGATCATGCCCCGCGTCGTCGGCGGCAACACCAATGCTCCCATCATCATGATCGCCGAGAAGGCCGCGGACCTGATCCTGGGGCGCCCGGCCCTGCCGAGAGCACGGTTCGACACGCCGGACACCGCCGAGCTCGCGCGCGAACCAGCATCTGCGTAATCAAAGCTTCGATGAAAGCCGTGCAAGACGACGCGCGGATGCCGACAACGGGCGTCGGTGTCGTGCGTCTGCAGTCGCGTCGCGTCACGGGCACGGTGGCAAGCCTCGTGGTGCTGGCTGCGATCACCGCACTCAACAATGTAGACCGCGGGCTGTTCGCACTGCTGCTACCCGAGGTGCAAAAGAGCATTCCGCTCGGCGATGCGCTCATCGGTGTGCTGCTGGGGCCGGCGTTCATGGTGGTGTACTCCGTGGCGGGGCTCCCGATCGCCTGGCTGGCCGACCGCTGGAACCGGCGCAACCTGATCGTGTGGGGGCTGGCGTTCTGGAGCCTCGTGACGGCGGTGACGGGCGCAGCGACTTCTGCTGTGCAGCTGTTGCTGCTGAGGAGCGCCCTCGGGCTCGGCGAAGCGACAAACATCGCGCCGACCACTGCGCTCGTGAGCGATCTGTTCCCGATGCGTCAGCGCGCACTGGCCTTTGCCGTCGTCTCGGTCGGCACTCCTCTCGGGACTCTGCTGTGTTTTCCACTCGCCGGCCGCATCGGCGCGGCGCAGGGCTGGCGCCCGGCGTTCGTCACCATGGGGCTCATCGGCCTTGCGCTCGCGTGTGCAGCGTTCCTCATCGTCCGCGAGCCGCGCGCCGCGCCGGCGGGCTCGCCGGATCGGTCGCGCGACTCGGTGGGGAATGTCGTGCGCGGTTTCGCATCGGAAGCCGTGCGGGCGATGCGCTCGCGCCCTTTTCGTAGCTTGGTGATCGCAGGGGGATTTTTCAGCTGCAACTACGCGGCGATGGCAGTGTGGACACCCGCATTTCTGTCGCGGCTGCATGGGCTCTCGGTGCAGGAGGTAGGCGCGACACTCGGCGTCTATCGCGGCGCGTTCGGCATCGTCGCTTCGCTGGTGGGCGGCGCACTGGTCTCCTTGCTGATACGGCGCGACGAGCGTTGGATCGCGTGGGTGCCGGCGTTGTTCTGTGGCTTGATCGTGCCAACCGAGCTCGTTCTGCTCTTCACTTCGGTGCGCGCGACGTGGGAGTGGGCGCTCGGGCTCGAGACGTTCTTTCTGACCGCCGCTATTCCGTCTACGTTTGCACTGCTCGCGCAAGTCACCGACGTGCGGGCGCGCGCGCTCTGGTGCGCCTGCTACTTCCTCGTGTTCAATTTGCTGGGGCAGAGTCTCGGGCCGTTCAGCGTCGGGGCGCTCAGCGCGCGGCTGCAGCCCTGGCTGACAGACGAGTCGCTGCGCTGCGCGCTCCTCATCGCGCCGTTCTGCATGATGTGCGCCGGCATCATGTTTCTGCGGCTCGGGAGACACATGAATACTGCTGCGCAGAGTGTTGGACCAAACCCGTTCGATCGCCAGGAGCTCTGAGCGTGTACGCGAGACTGGTCACGGCGGTGCGGGTACTGATGGGTCTGGACTATCTCATCAACGGCGCCAATTGGTGGTTCAAGATCATCACGCCCTATCCCAGCCTCTCCGACTTCGTCGTACACGCGCCCCCTCCGGGGATCGTGGGCGCGCTGATCGAAACCGGATTCATGTTCCACATCGTAAAGGCGACGGAGCTGCTCACCGGCGTCGCACTGTTGACCGACCGCTTCGTACCCCTCATGCTCGTGGTCGTCTTTCCGGTAACCCTTTCCGTATTCCTCGCGGACGTCTTTCTGATCTCCACGCTTCGGGGCTATATCATGGGCGGTGGTGCGCTCGTGATGAATAGCTTCATGATCCTCGCGTACCTAAACGTCTATGCGCCGCTGCTGCAGGCGCGAAGCGCGCCTGATGCCCTGTCAGCCGTAGGCGAGGTCGGTATCTTTGACCGAGTTCTTCGGCGCTTCCTGCCCGTGCATGCGCTGATCGCCGCGACAATCGGACTCGTGATGGTGACCTGGGTCGGTGTCATGGTGGTGCAGTACCTGCGCCACCCGATGCCCTTTTGGGCACGCTGAGCGCACGGAGTAACGACGATGCTACAGCGCCGGGCCATCTTACCGATACTGGCCTGCCTGATCGTGGCGGGGCGAAGCGGCTCGACTCCCGTGGCGCCCCCGTGGAGCGTCGGTCGCGGTGCGCCCGATCCGCTGCAAGCGGCCACGATCGTGGGCTCAGAGGGCAAAGGACTCTACACCGGCGCGGGAGTCCCTGCGGACAACCACCCGATCTATGCGGCGCGAGACGGCGCAGTGCCTGCCGGCGTCCGACCGTTGCCTGTCGATATCTTCTCGACGCATGACTTCTACAAGGATCGTGCCTTGTGGATGGACAAACGCTACTACCGTTGCAACTCACCCGTGGGCCTCGAGCAGATCTGGGGTGCCTACGAGGTCGCACTGATAGGCAACGACCCACCGCGGACCGCGGCTTGGGGTTACTGCGACCGCGATTACCCGCGCGAGCAGATCGTGAGTCCGTACCGGTTCCGCACCGCCAAGGAGCACTATGCCTCACTCCTTGAGGAGGCGCGCCGCCATGGCGGCCCGACGCAGTACACTCGGGCGACGGTACCGGATTGGAACGGGCAGTACCAAAGGCCCAAGGCCAAGACAACGACGTGGTACTACGGTGCCGTGCTTCAGATCCCGACCTACCTGTCGCTGCTGACGCCAGAGTACCAGCGTCGCTTCGTGCAGGAGATGTACCACTACTCGGGCGACAACGCGCCACAATGGCCGGGCCAATACTGCTGGCCGGACGGCTTCATGCGCCGGCTCGCACAATACGGTCTCGCTCGCGTGGATCTTGTCGTGACCCCCGACCTGGTGCTCGACATACGCAACGCGGCCGAGTCGCTCGTCAGCCAGATCTACATCGGCCGTCATTTCGATGAGAGCGGTCGGGTGCCGCGCCTGGGACCGGCGGTGCCGCAGTGGCTCGGTGAGACGATCGGTTTCTGGGACCGCGATGCGCTGGTCACCTGGACGTCCAACGTGCAGCCCTGGATAAACCATGGCGGCAGCGAGTTCAGCGACAAGATGCAGTCGATCGAGATCTACACGCCGCGCAAGGATGCTCGTGGCCGACTCATCGGCTTGCGGCATGAAGTGGTGCTGTACGACCTGGACGCTTTCGTCGATCCCGTGCGCATCGTCATGAACCTGGATCGCGTCGGCCAATCGAACGAGGGCGATCCACTCGTGCTGGTGAAGTGCATCCCCACCATCTTCCCGGTCAACGGCGTTGCCACTCCGAAGTCACCGGGTGATCGCTTTGAGTACGAGGTACCCGACATCTACGGCCGTCCGTGGGCCAAGATCTGGGAGCAGTACCACGAGCACGGCATGGATCGTCCGCGGGATGAGGACCTGTTCTCGTTTCCGCAGGACAGCAAGTGAATCCGATGACGGCAAGAGGGCGGTTGTCTCGCGCTTCGCTCGCAGCGAAGGTGCAGGCGGCCCTCGTGCCGCTTTGCATAGGCGCAGTCACACCGCGGACAACCTGGTGATTGAGCCCGTCGCCGGCGGTGCGCGTGAACTTCGGGCGCATGCGGATGCCGCCAATCGAGCCGTGGTCTTCGCGGTCGCCGCGCTAGAGTTCAGCCGCGCGCCGCGATATCCGTACCGTCATTCTCCCGCATCCCGCGGAAGACGATGAGGCACAGACTCTGCAGCGCAGCAATGCCGATGAAGGGCAGCACAAAGTCGTGAGCTCGTAGGTGCCCGTCCGGCCGCACCGCTTGCAGCGCGCAGGCTGATAAGGCGATTCCCACTGCAACCGCGAAGCGCTGCACCACCGAAGAGATGATCGTGGCCTGGCCGGACGCATCGTGCGGGATGCCTGAGAAGGCAAGGGCCGCGAGCGTCGACAACATGATCGATTGCAGCACGCCGAATGTGAAGAGATACGTGCCCAGCCACAGGTCATTCAGCACTATGGTGAACACGGCGAATCCCGACAGGGCAAGTGCCAGCAGCGCCCCATTAACCAGCAGCACGTTGCGCAGACTCCAACGGCGGTAGATCGCCGCGAGCCCGAAGCGCAATACGATTTGGCCCGCTGCCAGAGCGATCATCAACACCCCGGTATGGAACGCCGAGTACCCGAAGGCCTCCTGCAACAGGATCGGCACGAGGAACGCGGGGATGGCGATGCCGAGGCGGGCCAGGCTGCCGCCGATGATCGCAATCCGGAACACCCGGTGCGTGAACATCCTAAGATCGATGACCGGCGTGGTGCGCTTGCTGGCGTGAAAGCCGTACAGAACCCCGCCGGAGGCCGCGCCGGCGAACAGGAGGCCGACGAGCCCGGGACTCGACTGCGTGGTGAGCAGGGTCAAAGCGCACTGCAGGCATGCGAGGCTGATGCCGGCGATGATGAAACCGCGAAAGTCGAAGCGCGGCGGTCGCGCGGACTCGAACCGATCGATGTATACCAGCGCGAGCAAGATGGCGAGCACCGCGAGGGGGATATTGACCAAGAAGATCCAGCGCCAGTTGGCATATGTCGCGATGAAGCCACCGACGACCGGTCCGAGCATAGGCCCCACCAGCCCTGGGATGATCATGAAGCTCATCGCGTGCACCAGCTGATCCCTGGGGAAGCTGCGCACCAGGATCAGACGGCCCACCGGGGTCATGAGCGCGCCGCCCAGGCCCTGGACGGCGCGCCCGACGATGAGGAGTGCGGGACCGGAACTGAAGGCACAGACGATCGAACCGAGCGCGAATGCCACGATCGCCGCGCAGTACACGCGGCGGATCTCGAAGCGATCGGCGAGCCAGCTGCTCAAGGGAATGAAGACCGCGACGCTGACCAGGTAAGCCGTGATCGCCGAGCTGATCGCCGACACATGCACGCCAAAGCCCGCCGCGATCTGGGGCAGACAGGTTGTAATGACCGTGGCGTCCAGGCCTTCCATGAAGAAGGCGCTGGCGACGGTCATCGGCACGAGCATGCTGGCGCGCGGCCGGCGGGCGGACGCAGTGGAGTCCACAGTATGGATACGAAAATGAAGACAATTTATTATGCGGAGAGCGGGTGCGTTCTGGCAACGCATAGCTGAGGCCTAAAGGTGGATTTGACTCACGCGCACGAGTTCTTCATCAACGGCGCCTGGGTGCGTGCCCAGGGCACCCGGCGAGCCGTCGTCGTCAATCCGGCCGACGAGACGCCGATTGGCGAGGTCGCGCTCGCGGGCCGCGAAGATGTTGCACGGGCGGTCGCCGCCGCCGTCGCCGCGTTCCCGTCGTTCGCGCGCAGCGGCTTGGCCGAGCGGAGCGCTCTGCTGCTGCGTCTGCTCTCAGCGTACCGTGCGCGCAGTGAAGACATCGCGCGCATCGTGGTCCAGGAAGTGGGAGCACCGCTAGCACTCGCTGCCGGCCAGGTGAAAGTTGGTGAGCTCCACATCACGACGATGCTCGAAGTGCTCAAGCACTTCGCGTTCGTGGACGCTCACGATCACTACGATGTCGTGCGCGAGCCCATCGGCGTGTGCGGGCTCATCACGCCCTGGAATGCGCCCGTCGGGCAGGTGCTGTGCAAGGTCGTCCCGGGGCTCGCGGCTGGGTGCACCGTGGTGGTGAAGCCGAGCGAAGTGACGCCCCTCTGCACGCTCATCCTCGGAGAGGTCTTTGCCGCTTGTGAGTTGCCGCCCGGCGTGGTGAATCTCATCAACGGAGATGGGCCCGAAGCGGGAACTGCGCTAGCCTCGCATCCCGCCGTCGACCTGGTGTCTTTCACCGGCTCACTGCGGGGCGGGGTTGCCGTCGCGCAGGCCGCGGCGCCGACCGTGAAGCGCGTCGTGCAGGAGCTCGGGGGCAAGTCCGCCAATCTCATCCTGCGCGATGCCGATCTCGAGGAGGCCGTGCGCCGTGGTGTCTCGGCATGCATGTTTCACTCGGGTCAGGCCTGTGCGGCACCGACCCGCATGCTCGTGCCGCACGAATGGTTGCCCCGCGCCGGCATGCTAGCGGCGGATGCAGCCCGTCGGATGAGAGTCGGTCCCCCAAGCGCACCGGATACGCAGCTCGGACCGCTAGTCAACCAAGCGCAGTTTGATCGGGTGCGCGGCTACATCCGTACCGGCGTTGCAGAGGGGGCACGCCTCATGACAGGCGGAGAGGAGCGGCCTGCGGGTCTGCCGCACGGCTACTTCGTGCAGCCTACGGTGTTCTCCGATGTTGATCCCGCGATGACCATCGCGCAGGAGGAGATCTTCGGCCCCGTGCTGTGCCTCATCGGCTACGACACCGAGGAGGATGCTGTGCAGATCGCGAACGGCACCCCTTATGGGCTCGCGGCGTATGTGGCGTCCAGCTCGGTCGCTCATGCGCGCGACATCGCAGCACAGTTGCGCGCGGGCTATGTGTCGATCAACTATCCTCCGTGGAATCCGGTCGCGCCCTTTGGCGGTTATAAGCGCTCGGGGAACGGCCGTCAGTTCGCGGAGCACGGATTGCTCGAGTATCTCGAGATCAAGTCGATCGTCACCGAGTAGCCCGCGCCTCGTCCGCCCCTGCGGTCGAAGCCCCGAAGAATGCCTCGAGGGCGCCGCGCAGGGCGGACATCTCGGGCGGCGAGGTGTCCAGCCGTGCAAAATACTCGGCCATTTCGCTGAGCACGCGCAGTGCCGCACACTTATCTCGGCTCGCGGCCACCTCTCGCAGCTCCGCCGCCCAGCGCCCTGCCTCCGCTGGCAGCCGCGCGCTCTGCCGAGAGACCCATTGCAGGAGTCCTTCGTGGGATCGAGCCAATTCTTCACGGAGAAGCTCCGCTACGCCGACTGCATGTGCGCGCGCGATCGTGAGCGCCAGCAAGGCGACGAGTCCTTTGCTGACACCGGAGATCCCCAGACGCAAGGCCGAGGAAGTGCCGAGAGGACCTGGCAGCACGCGAACCGAGAGGCCGTACGATGCGAGTGCGCCGACTTCAGCGGCGCGCGCACCACTGACGCACAGGCGCATCGCAGGGGTCTGGCCCGGCGATGGGCCGCCCAGGATGCAGGCATCGACGAAGCTACAACCTGCGCGCGCGAGCCGAGCGGACAACTCTCCCAACGTCTGCGCACTCAGGGGGTTGCACTCCACATACAGCGGGCCGCGCGCACGCAGTGCACCGACTTCCAACAGCGCTTCGGCGATTGCGATGGCTTGGTCGGAGGGCGCGATGGCGAGCAGCATGTCGGCCGAGCCGAGTTCCTGCAGGTCCACCAACTCCATGCGCGCCAGCACGGCCCGTTCGCGGGTCGTGGAGCTGCGGCCATGGACGCAGGTCATGACGCGAGCGCCGTGCGCCACCAGTGTTGCGCCGAGCTGCGCCCCCATCGCGCCCGCCGAGACCACTGCAATCGCGAGCGGCCGGTTCCGCATCACGCGCTGCGGGGCACGTGGGAGCGAATGGCGGCGACGCCGACGAAGGACAAGAGCGCGGCGAGCGAGATCACCAGAAAGTAGCTTGAAGCGCCCCCGAGCTGCAGGGCAAGCACGCCGGTGTAGGAGCTCACGACAGCGCCGATGCGGCCGACCGCTGCCGCTGCTCCCACGCCCGTGGCCTTGGCGTAGGGGGGATAAATGTACGCGGCCAGGGTGTAAACGCCGTTCGTCAATCCAGCGATGAACAGCCCTTCGCACAACAGCGCCACGAGGAGGAGAGGGAAAGGAGCGACAGTGCCGCGTGAGAGCCCTCCGAGCACAAGGGCACCGACCGCGGCGCCCGCTGCGAGGCCGAGCACCGAGCGGCGCGAACCCATCACGGTAATGAGCCAGCCGCCCAGCAGGCCGCCGCAGACACCGCCCAGGCTGAAGGCGCTCATGCCGATGCTGCTCTGAGACACGTTGAAGCCCTGGCTTGCGAGCATCGTGGGTGCCCAGCTGAACATCGTATAGCTCGCGAGCAGGCAGAAGAAGAATCCGACCCATAGCGCGAGAGTGTTGCGGCGCATTCCGTTCTGCAGAAGCAGCGCGAGCGGCGGCCGATCGGAAGAGGTCGAGGGCTCGATGAGTGTGGAGTCATTCGGCAAGTCGATGTTGATACGGCGCAGGAGCCTCAGGAGCGCCGCACGCCGCTGCGGTTGTCGGAGCAGAAACAGGGGTGACTCGGGCAAGCTCGCGACGAAAAGAACTCCGAGCGCCAGCGACAATCCGCCCGACACAATGAAGTAAGTGCGCCAACCGAAGCGCGGCAACACCACGGCACCGAGCACACTTGCGAGCAGACCACCGACCGCGATGAACATCATGCCGATAGCAATGGCGAGGCTTCGCTGACGCAGGGGCGTGGACTCGGCAATCAGGGCGGCGCCGTTGGGCAGCGCCGCTCCGATGGCGATGCCGCCAATGAAGCGCACGATGAGCAGCTGTCCCGTGGTGGACGTACCGGAAGCCATGACGGCCATGAGGCCGAACAGCAGCACGCTACCGATGAGGCCAAGCCGACGGCCCATACGATCGCCGATCATCCCACCGGCGGCTGCGCCGATCGTGACGCCGATCAAGCCGGCACCGGCGATCGAGGCGAAGGCCGCCCGCGTGACGTGCCATTCGGCAATGAGTGCGGGAATTGCGAGCCCCAGGGCCTGGTTTGCGAGGCCATCGACGGCGAATGCGCTCGCGATGAGCGCCAGCGTCAGCTTCTGGTACGCACTCCAGTGCCCCGAATCGATGGCGGCTGTGACGTCGACAGACCGCGTGACGACGGATGAGTCCACGAATCGCTCCGTGATCTGTCGAAACAGTATGCAATTATGTAGACAATTGGCCGGCAGAGCAACGGCGGTGGGTTGCTGTCTCAATCGGAGCTGCTGACGAGGGGGCCGAGGGCTCGCCACGTTCTGTCAACTTCGAATATACTCGTCGCAGCCGCTACAAGATCGAATGCAATGAAGGACAAGACGAAGAGCGCCGATCTGCCAGCCGTCATTGCCGATGAGATACGCTCGCTCGTCACTCGTGGGGTGTTTTCCCCAGGGTTGCAGTTACGCCAGGTCGATCTGGCCGAGCGCTTCGGCGCGAGTCGCGTCCCGGTGCGTGAGGCACTGAAGCTACTCACCGCCGAAGGTGTCGTCGCCCACGACCCGAATCGCGGCTTCTTTGTCGCGGGCCTGTCGAGCGATGAAGCACGCCAGCTCTATCGCATGCGTCACCTGCTCGAATCCGAGGTGCTCTCGACCATCGCATGGCCGAGCAAGCAGCAGCTCTCCGAGCTTAGCGATCAGGTCGATCGGCTCGAGGAGCTCATGAAGGGAGGCAACCGCGCCGAGTGGGCCATCCAGCACCGGCACTTCTATCGGATGGTGTTTGAGCTCTCCCCGCAGCGCGTGTTGGTGCAGGAAGTGCTGCGCCTATTGCGCATGACGGATCGCTACCGCTCGCTCGGTCCGCGCGATCCCTCCGAGAACAATGTCGTCTCCGAGCGGCACATGATCAAGGCGCTGACCGCGCGCGACCGTCAGCGTCTGCTGCGGGTTTTCGAGGAGGATCGCAGCCGGATCGAGGAAGGCCTCGTCGGCAGTCTCGTGGCCCGCGGCATGTAACGGGTCGTCGGCGTACGCGCGTCGTGGCCTCACCCCTGCTGGATGCCCACGCGTTGATTCGATCGGACGACCCCGCACGCTATCCCTTCCAACCCCAGGGGCCGCCGCTCGAGCCGCGCGAGCGAGAGCAGGGCGTCACCGCTACAAAGCTTCTCGCCGCGCTCGACGATGCGCATGTCGAGCGTGCCGTCCTGGTGCAGCGCGGGCGCCTGTACGGGTACGACAACCGTTACGTCTGCGATGCCGCCGCGGCGCATCCACATCGGCTCCAGTACATTTGCCAAGTCGATGCGGCCGAGCGCGAATGTGATCGACGGGCGAGCGATTGGATCGCCCGTGGTGCCGTTGGTATACGCTTCATGGAGCCTGTTAAGGGCGTGGACCTCGGTTGGCTCGACGGCGAAGGGGCGCACAGAGTGTGGCGTGTCGCGTGCGAGCACGACGTGCCGGTCAGCGTGCACCTCTTTGGGTGGAACCGCAGTGCGGGACTTGGAGTGCTCGGGCGAATGCTCGCCGCAGCGCCGCCGCGAGCACTCGTCCTCGACAACCTCGCAGGCGCGCTGCTCGAGTCGGGGCCGCCCGACTACGGCATCGACGCGCCGTTGCGCGCCGTTCTCGCCTCTACAGGGACGTACCTGAAGCTCACGGGCATGAGCCTCGCGCGGCTCGCCACCGCCAAGCTCTCTGCTGCCGCGCTGGTCGAGCGGCTCGTGAGCGCAGTCGGTGTCGAGCGCCTGTTGTGGGGCACCGATATCCTCGGCCCCGGACAGACGTATCAGAGTGTCATCGCTCAGATGCGCGAGGCGACCGCGGCACTGTCGTCCGCGGAGCAGACGCGGGTGTTGCACGGTACCGCAGCGGCGCTCTATCCATTGCGCTAGCCCAAATTGTCATACAAGATTAGTGATCACTGTCTTCGCGCGTGCCGTGAGCGGTTCCGCCGCGGGAGTGCCTCATGTCGGATGTCGGCTTCATTGGATTGGGTGTCATGGGTCGGCCGATGGCCCAACACCTGCTGCGCGGCGGCCACCGCCTGTTCATCTACACTCGCAAGGCTCCGCCCCCCGAGCTGCTGCAGGCCGGTGCGACCGCCTGCGACTGCACCCGTTCGGTCGCCGATCGCGCCGAGACCATCATCCTCATGCTGCCCAACACGCCGGACGTGCGCAGCGTGCTCTTCGGCCCCGACAGTCTTGCCGCCGGACTGAAGCGCGGCAAGCTCGTCATCGATATGAGCTCGATTTCGCCCGGCGCCACACGCGAGTTCGCCCGCAAGGTGACGGATGCGGGCGCGGAATACCTCGATGCCCCGGTCTCGGGCGGTGAGACCGGGGCAAAGGCCGGTACGCTCACCATCATGGTGGGCGGTCCCCAGGCGAGCTTCGACCGGGCACGACCACTGTTCGAGCTCATGGGCAAGAACATCACGCTGATTGGTGATCACGGTGCTGGACAAACGGCGAAGGTCGCGAACCAAATCATCGTGGCGCTCACGATCGCAGCCGTGTCCGAGGCGCTAATGTTCGCATCCAAGGCGGGCGTCGATCCGGCGCGGGTGCGCGCGGCATTGATGGGCGGGTTCGCGAGCTCGCGCATCCTCGAGGTGCATGGCGAGCGCATGTTGAAGCGACAGTTTGCGCCGGGATTCCGTATTGCCCTGCATCGCAAGGACCTGGCACTCGCGCTCGAGGGTGCGAACGAGCTCGGCATGCCGCTGCCGCAGACGGCGCAGTGTCAGCAGCTGCTGAACGGCCTGCTCGCGTCCGGTGATGGCGTGCTCGATCACTCCGCGCTGGTGTGCGTGTACGAGCGACTGGCCGCACACCAGCTGGGGTCAGGCGCTGCCGCTCACCAGGGAAGTGGCGTTCCGTCGTAGAGCAGGAAGCGCGCTTCGCGCGCGTAATCCACGGCGTCGATCGTGTGGATCATCCGTGCCACGGCAACGGGTGTCTCCAGCGACTCCGACCCGAGCGGCGTCCGGTCGCGGCGCTGCTCGCGGTATTCAAAGAAGCGCTCCGTGCGGACCATCCCCGGGTGCAGGAGCAGCACTCCGATGCGCTCACTGCTCAGCTCCTCAGCCATGACCTGCATGGCGCGGTTGAGCGCCGCCTTGCTCGCCCGATAGAAAGTCGCGCCGCCGCCCGGAAAAGGTTGCGTGAGCGAGCCGTTCGTCGAGCTCATGCACACGATCTGGCGCCTCTGCCCGGCGCGTAGGTGAGGCAGAAACGCCTGCGAGACGAGCAACGGCCCCTTCACATTGACAGCGAGAATCCGCTCGAGCAGTGCGAAGCGAAACGCGCCGATGCTCTGCGTGGCGAAGCTGCCGTCGGGCTCGCTGTAGACGCCGGCATTGTTGATCAGGACGTCGATGGGAGAGCTGCGCAGGCGATTGGCCAGCACGGTGACTTGCGCCTCATCGGCCACATCCATCGCATGGATGGCGAGATTCGCATGGCACTGCGCCAACTCGTGCAGCCGGGGTGCCGCGCCGCTACCTCGGTAGGTCGCGAGCACGCGCCAGCCAAGCGTGGCGTACTGTCGAGCGAACTCGAGACCGATGCCGGCGCTTGCGCCCGTGACGAGGACGGTGGGAGCAGCTGCGCTCACGAGCCGATGCGGAACAGTCGGCGTGCGGAGCCGGCAAAAACTTGCTCCCGCACGCTCAATGGGTGTTGCGCGAAGAGCTCGAGCGTCCAGGCGAGCGCGTTGCCATAACCCTCGCGCGAGGAGACGACCGGGAAATCGCTCGCCCACGCGAGGCGCCCCGCGCCATACACCTGCAGCATGTCGAGTGCGACACGCGCGGGCGCGAGATCCAACGTGCGTCCGTCCGCGGGCAGCTGCGGCGCGCGCTTCACGAGCTGACCGAGCGGCGGAACCTTCAGGTGAAAGTTGGCAAAGCGCGCGAGTCCCTTGATGCCTTCGAGCGTGGCGGGGCTCGCATCGCAGTCGGGTCGTCCCCAGCCGCCCAGGTGCTCGGCCAGCACGCTCACGGACGGAAAGGCGGCGAGCAGGTCGCCGAACTCGGCGCTGAGGAAGCTCGCAGCCGGGCCCACACAGCTCACCGTGAGATGCGCCTCGGCGGCCACGCGCCAGAGCGAGTACGGATCTGCGCCGGCCGTGCGCGTGTCGGGTCGTAGGCGCACGCCGCGCGCGCCCGTCGCGGCCAGGGCACGCAACTTGGCGGCGGCATCCGTCGCACCGGTGTCCACGGCGACGACGCTCGTGAAGCGCCCGGGATAGCGCTCCAGGCACTGCGCTTGGTATGTGTTGTCGGCCTGTCCGAGCAGCTGAGTCAGGATCGCGTGCGAGACGCCATGCCTATCCATATGAAACAGCAAAGTCTCGACGGGCTCGAACCACACGGGCGACACGTGGCAGTGGGTGTCGATCACTTCCATGAGTACGCCTCCCGCGAGCTGCTCGCTGCGTTACACGATCTGTGGACAAAAGAGCCTACAATTCGGCAGACTGTTTGACCAGTGGCATCGCGCCCGAAAGGGGCCTCGCTCGTGACAACGCAGAAGTCGCACCTCATCATCGTGCCAGGTTCGATGTGCGATCGCTGGGCCTATGCGCAGCAGATCGACGCGCTGTCCTTTGACCACGAGATCCGCGTGCCGCACCTGCTCGAGGCGGCCTCGCTCGAGAGCATGGCCGAGAGGGTGCTGTCGGACGGACCGCCGCGCTTCGCGCTCGTGGGGCACGCGATGGGGGGGCGCGTCGCGCTCGAGGTGATCCGTCGCGCGCCCGAGCGCGTTTCCGCGCTCGGCCTCATCGGCACGACAGTTCACGCCGTCCGCGAGGGCGAGGCGGCGCGTCGCCAGACGCAGATTGACCTCGCATACCAGTCCGGCATGGCCGCGCTTGCCGCGGCGTGGCTGCCACGTGTCCTGCATCCCTCGCGCCTGCAGGATGCGACGCTCATGGAAGGCCTGATACAGATGTACTGTCGCTTCACGGCTGCAGAGTACGAGCGAGAGGTGCGTGCGCTGCTGCAACGACCGGATCCGCGCGCTGTGCTGGGTCAGATCACCTGTCGTACGCTCGTTCTCTCCGGTCGCGAAGATCCACTGTGTACGCCCGAGCAGTCGGCGGCGCTCGCCGCGCAAATCCCGGGCGCGCTGCTCGCGATCATCGACGAGTGCGCGCACTTTCCTACGGTCGAGCAGCCTCAGGCAGTGACGCCGTGGTTGACGCGCTTGCTGCGGTCGGGCTGACTCGCACGCTGCCCAGAACCAAGACGCGCTCAGCTGTCGCGCCAGACACTGCGAGCGACCTCGACGACCTCACCGAGCTTTGCCCACTGTTCCTCCTCGGTGAGGAGATTGCCTTCCTCCGTACTGGCAAAGCCGCACTGCGGACTCAAGGCGAGCTGATCGAGGCTGACATACTTCGTGGCCGTCTCTATGCGGCGCTTGATGGAGTCCGGGCTCTCGAGCTCACCGCTTTTCGTGGTGATGAGTCCGAGGACGACACGCTTGGGGCCCCTGGGTAGGAAGCGCAGGGGCTCAAACCCGCCGGCGCGATCGCTGTCATACTCGAGAAAGTAGGCGTCGTAGTCGAGCTGATTGAACAGCGCATCCGCGACGGCCTCATAGCCGCCTTGCGCCATCCACGAAGAGCGGAAGTTGCCGCGGCAGATGTGCGTGGAGATCGTCATGTCGGGTGGCCGTCCGGCAAGCGTCTCGCGCAAGATCCCAATCCAGGTGTTCAATACCTGTTCGGGCGGATCGCCGCGCGCGGCGAGCTTGGCACGCATGTCGGCATCGCAGAGGAAGGCGAGGTTCACATCATCGAGTTGCAAATAGCGGCAGCCGGCCCCGTAGAGGGCGCGTAGCGCCGTCCGATAAGTGGCGGACAGGTCTGCATAGAAATCCTCGATGCGCGGATACACGCTGCGGTCGACGATGTCGCGCCAGTCCCTCGAGGCCGAGATCAGCATCGTCGGGCAGGGGATAGTCATCTTGGCTACCGCCTGCGTGTGCGTTTTGAGGAAGCGGAAATGCTCTACCAGCGGGTGCGCGCCGAAAGCGAGCTTGTCGACGACGATGGGAACCTTCATGGGCCGCCCGCCACCCGGGGCGGCGCCGCCGTGGGCGACGGGTGTCACGTTGCGCGTGACAACCTTGATGCCGGGCAGGGCCGCGAAGAAATCAAAGATCCAACTCTCGCGCCGCAGCTCTCCATCTGTGACGGCACGCAGACCGAGCGCGACCTGGCGTGCGACGAGCGCTTCGATCGCAGCGTCCTCGATGCGCTGCAGTTCGGCCGCATCGATCTCGCCCGCGGCACGAAGGGCCCGCGCTTCCCTGAGGGCGGCCGGCCGCAACAGGCTGCCGACTTGATCGGCACGGAACAGCGGCTTGGGCGCGGCGGGGTCCTGGGTCAATGGCAAGTCCAAGCAAAGAGTATACAAGACTGCAGGCAATACGGAAGTGCTGGCACGCGCCCCGCAGCGACCTTGCCTGACCCCGCGTGGCTTGCGGGTGGCGGTGCGGGACCCTATCACTGCCGGCGCAGCGCCCACACGAGCGTGAGCGCGCAGCCTACGAAACAGGCGGCGATCGTGAGCGCCAGCGGACGTGCCGTATGGTCGTAGAACAGTCCCGACAGCCAGGCGAGCAGCGCTCCAGCGGCAAAGGACGCGGCTCCGTAGAGCGCGGCCGTCGAACCGGCACGGGTCGCGTCCACAGCCAGGGCGCTCGCGAGCGCGTTCGATTGCACGAGGCTCACGGTTGATATCGCGAAGAACAGCGGCGTCGCGAACCCCGGTAGTCCCCCAGAGCCGCTTAGGGCGATGAGCGTGATCCAGACTGCCACCGCCATGCAGCACACGATTGTGGCACGTTGCACCGAGCGAATGGGATAACGAGCGAGCAGGAATCGATTCAGCTGGCTTGCGCCGACGAGGCCGATGGAGTTCAAGCCGAACAGGAGACTGAACTGCGCCGGTGTCCGATGGTAGACATCGATGAATACCGAGGGCGAGGCGGCGATGTAGGTAAACATAGCGGCACCATTGAATGCGCCCGCTGCCACGAAGCCCATCAAGCGCCGGCTCCGCAACAGCTGCAGGTAGGCGCGCAGCGGATGCTCTTGGCGCGCTCGCTCGGCGGCGGCCACGGTGCGCGTTTCAGGCAGTAGCCGCCACAGCCACACACCCAGCATGCTGCCAAACACGGCGAGCACGACGAAGATGCCCCGCCACCCTGCCACGAGCAGCAGCGCGGCGCCGATGCTCGGCGCGCAGATTGGAGCCACCCCACCGATCAACGCCAGTAGGGAGAACAACCGCGCCGACTCCTGCAGTTCGAGCGCGTCGCGGATCACCGCACGGCTGATCACCACGCACGCACACGCGCCGAGCGATTGCGCGAGCCGACCGGCGAGTAGCATGGGCAGGCTCGCGGCGAGCGCGCTCACCAGGGAGCCGGCCACGAAGATCGCGCTGCCGAAGAGCAGCGGCACGCGACGCCCGAGGCGGTCGGATAGCGGTCCGTAAACCAGTTGTCCGGCGGCGAGACCGACGAAGAAAATGGCGACGGTCAGTTGCACGGACTCGATCGGGACCGCGAGGCTCCGGGCAATGTTTCCCAGGCTCGGCAGGTACATGTCGATCGAGAGCGGACCGATCGCGGTCATGGCGGCCAACAACGCGACGAGCGCGCCTGGCAGCGGCACTGGCAGCGCGCGTGCAGGGTGAGTGATGTGGGTGCTCATTCTTGCGTGTCAGGCAAAATCCGCAGACACTAGAGCCTAACATTTTGCCATCGAAGCCGGGCCCGGTGCGTCCGGCAGGGAGCAGGCTCACATGCAGCGCAGCACGGATGGGATCCGAGTTACCCACGCCGGGCGATTGTCGACGGGTATCGAGGGCTTTGAAGCGGCAGAGCGCGAGCTGCTCGCCGGACGGCTCAAAGAGCGCGCGACCTTTGACAAGCTGCTCGACCAAGCGGTGCGGAGCGTGGTGCGCGAGCAGATCGACACGGGGATCGACGCGATCAGCGATGGCGAGCTCGGGCGCTACCGTGGATTTGACTACTATGCCAAGCGCATGAGTGGCATCGAGCAACGGGAGTGCCGCCCAGGCGAGGTGGGCGCGACGGTGTTCAAAACGCGCGAGCGCGACAAATTCCGCGGTTACTACGCCGAGGCAGACCGGGAGCGCACGATTGTCGCGCGGCCGCGGCGCATCGTCTGTACGGGACCCCTGCAGCACCACGATCTATCGGTGCTGCAGGGGGAGATCGCCCGTTTCGAGGCTGCCCGCATCGGCACCGACCGCGAGGCTTTCTTCCCGGTGATCGCCCCCGGTTGGCTCGATCACTTCGTCTTCAACGAATACTACAAGAGCGACGAGGAGTTCATCCACGCCCTCGCAGAAGTGATGGCGCCCGAGTATCACGCCGTAGTCGATGCCGGGCTCATTCTGCAGGTAGATGATCCCGGACTGCCCGATGCGTGGACGACCTTCTTCCCCGAGCCGAGTCTCGAGGCCTATCGCGCCTACGCGCGGGTACGCGTCGAGGCTCTCAACCACGCGCTGCGCGGCATTCCCGAGGATCGTGTCCGTTACCATTTGTGCTGGGGCAGCTGGAACGGACCGCATACCGAGGACATCGCGTTCCGCCACATCGTCGACCTGATGCTGCAAGTGAAGGCGCAGGGCTACTCATTCGAGGCCGGCAACGTCCGTCACGAGCACGAGTGGAAGATCTGGCGCGATGTGAAACTGCCCTCCGGCAAGATTCTGATCCCAGGCGTCGTGAGCCACCGCACTGCGACCGTGGAGCATCCCGAGGTGGTGTCCGATCGTATCTGCCAGTTCGCGCGGCTCGTGGGGCGCGAGAACGTGATGGGTGGCACCGACTGCGGCATGGGATTCGGCCGCGTGCATCATGAGGTGGGGTGGGCGAAGCTCGCGGCGCTCACGGAAGGCGCGGCGCTCGCGACGCGCGAGCTGTGGTCCTGACCGGGGGCGCTGCCGTTCGGTCAGAGGTGTGTCGGGTGCTACCTGACGAGGGAGACCTGATGGAGAATCTGCAAAAGTACCTGCTGCTGTTCTTTCGGGTGTATCTCGGGGCCTTCAACCTCGCGAGCGGCATCAACTTCTTCTTCGGGGTGTGGCCGCAGCCGATCCCTGCAGATGCGCTCGGGGCAGCCTACATGGACGTTACGCTGAAGCTCGGACTCTTCCAGTTCGCCAAAGTCCTGGAGATGGTGGGCGGTTTCCTGCTGGTGACGGACCTGTTCGTGCCGCTCGCCCTCGTGCTCCTGTTTCCGGTCACCGTCACCATCTTCATCATGAACGTGTTCTTTTCGCCGCTGGTTCACGTGGTGATCTCCGGCGCGCGCAACTTCGCCTTCCACTGCGTGCTGTTTGCTGCTTACTTTGGACATTACCGCGCGCTGTTCAGACCGTCGGTCGTCCCGTGGCCGCTCTGGCGCGCCGGAGGTACGTCTCATGGTTGATCTCACAAGCCCCAATCCGCTGGTGATGACGCACTTCGAGCTCATTGCGGCGGTGAGCGCGGTATCGGCGGTGATACTGGCGATCATCATGGACCTCTGGCGCGCACGGCGCCGCGCGCACTGATGACACGGCGGGTCATTTCAAGGTTGGGTCGAGCACGACTTTTCCGGTGACCGCCCGGCTCGCAACGAGTCGATGGGCCTCGGCAGCCTGCGCCAGGGGGAGCACGCGATCGATCAAGACGCGGAGCCGGCCTTCAGCAGCCGCCTTGAGTGCGAAGGCGACATCGGACTCGGTGAAGCCGATACTCCCCATCACGGCAATCTGATACAGGTAAAGGCGCTGCACGTCGAGCGGCACGGTGCCTCCACCGTGGCTTCCGGCGGTGACCAAACGGCCGTGGCGGGCAATGGCGTGAAATGCCTGGGCAAACAGCTGCGGAGCCGCGATGTTCTCGAACACCACGTTGACCCCGCGGCCGTCAGTGATCCGCAGCACCTCCGCCGTGAGATCCTGCTGCACGTAGTCGATGGCGTAATCCGCGCCCAGACCGAGCGCGGCGGCCACACGGGCAGGGGCGCCCGCGGCCGCGATGACGCGCGCGCCTAAGAGCTTCGCGACCTGTACTCCAGCACTGCCGAGCCCCCCGGCAGCCCCCATCACGAGCACCCATTCGCCGCTCTGGAGCTGCGCCCGGTCGCGCAGCAGGTTGAAGGCCTGCGGCGCATGGCGCGCAACCACGGTGGCGGTCGCGAAGTCAAGGCCATCGGGGATCGGGGCCGTAGCCTTCGCAGGCACCTTCACCAGCTCGGCGTAGCCGCCGAGGTGTTGGATGCCGAGCGCATCGAGCGGTCCTTGCGGGCGCGTGCGCCACGGCAGCGTCACTACGCGCTCGCCAATGTATCGCTCGGTGACTCCCTCGCCGAGTGCGGTAATGACACCGGACGGGTCCACCCCGGGAATGTGCGGCAAGCGGATCGGTGCCACATAGGTGCCGGCACGGACGGCGAGATCCAAGGTGCGATTGACCGAGACCGCGTGCACGGCGATCGTGACTTCGCCCGGCGCGGGGGTCGGGTCCGCAAAGTCGCGCTCCAGATGCAGCACCTCGGGCGGACCGAACTCGCGAATGACGACGGCCTTCATCGTCGCTCAAGGCCTGTTGGCGATGGCGCAGTTGGAACGATCATGCTCACGATTGCCAGGCTGAACTGTATACTCTTTTCGAGAAGACCGTCGAATCGCCGCATATTCAACCGAGTCCCAACATGAGCTCCGCGACAGGCGTCCGCTGCATCGCGACCGAGGAGGCGTTCGTCATCCCCGAGTTGAACGACGCGATGTCGGACGTTGTGCGTGCCAGCACTGCCTACGATCCCGACATCTACTTCTGGCAGCGTGCCGCCGCCGCGAAGATGCTCGCGGCGCGGTTGCTCGATCTGCACGAAGAGCGTCTTGCGATCATGGACGCAAACGGCGTCGACATGCAGGTACTGTCGCTGGCGGCGCCCGGCGTGCAGATGTTGAACGCCGCTGATGGCGCCGCGATTGCGCGCGTCGCCAACGATCGTCTCACGGAGGCGATCGCGCGGCACCCGCAACGCTATGCAGGCCTTGCGACCATCGCACCGCAGGCGCCGGAGGAGGCCGCGCGCGAGCTCGAGCGCGCCGTGCGTCAGCTGCGCCTGCACGGCGTGCTCATCAACTCGCACACCGACGGTCAGTACCTCGACGAGGCTAAGTATCGCCCGATCCTCGAGGCTGCTGCAGCGCTCAAGACGCCGATCTACATCCATCCGCGCTCACCGATACCCGCCATGGCGGGGGCCTATCGCACCTATACGCTCGAGCACGCGATCTGGGGATTCCAGGCGGAGACGGGGCTGCATGGCTTGCGTCTGATCGTGAGCGGGCTGCTCGATCGACTGCCCGACCTGCGCATCGTGCTCGGCCACGGAGGAGAGGGCCTGCCATACTGGCTGTCGCGCATCGACACCATGTATCGGCAGTTTCAAGTGCCTGAGCGACCGCACCTCGCCAAGCGCCCGAGCGAATACTTCCGCGAGAATTTTGTGGTCACGACGAGCGGCATGAACTGGCGGCCGGCGTTACGGCTGTGCATCGATGCGCTGGGCGCCGACAAGGTACTCTTTGCGATCGACTATCCCTTCCAGGACACCGCGGAGGCGCTCGCCGGGTTCGATGCAGCAGACCTCACTCCGGCTGAGCGCGCGGCGATCTTGCACCGCAACGCAGAGCGCGTCTTTGGGATCGCTGCCGCAGAGCGGGCGCCGCCGCGACACTAACCCGTTTCCGGCTCGCGGCTTGCGGGGCGGGCAATAACCGCATACGATCTTGTATATTATTTTGCGCGTTGGCGGGAGATCCGCATGTCCGCGACACCGGCTTCGCCCCTGATCTGCCTCTCGGCCAATGGCAACACGCTGTGCGAATCCGAGCGTGCCGCCCGCACGCTCTTCGTGGCCACGACCGAGGGTGTCTATGAGTTCACGCGCTCTTCAGCGCCGGCCCCTTGGACCTTAAGGCGCAAGGACATCCTGGCCGGGCACCATGTCAGCGCGCTGGTCTTCGAGCCGCGCTCCGGGCTCCTGTTCGCCGGTCAACACTTCCAGGGCGGACTTGTGGTGAGTGCAGACCGCGGCACGACCTGGGAGCCTCGCAACGACGGCTTGCAGTCCGGGCACGTGTACACCATCCACGTGAAGTACATCGGCGATCGGACAGTGCTATATCTGGGAACCGAGCCGGTAATGCTGTACCGCAGCTACGATCTGGGGTTGAACTGGACCGCACTGCCGGCGGTGCGCGATGTGCCGGACACCGACAAGTGGCTCTTTCCTCGTTCGGTGCCGCATATCAAGAACATCGCCTCGCATCCTTCGCAACCGCAAACGCTGTACGTGTGCGTGGAGCAGGGAGATCTGCTTAAGAGCACTGACGGCGGGCAGAGCTGGCGGCAGCTCACCTCGCTCGAGCGCCCCGATGACAAGTTCCGGCGCGACATGCACCGGGTAGTCTTCAGGCGCAACAATGCCGAGGAGATCTTCCTCACCACGGGCATCGGCCTCTACCACAGCACCACAGGCGGCGATACGTGGGAGCGGATTACGGACCCGAGATTTGTGCTGGGCTATCCGGACCCGTTCTTCATCGACCCAACGCAGCCCAGCGTGATGTACATGGCCGGCGCAGGCGCCTCACCCAGTCCGGAATGGGCCAAAGCCGGGACCGCAAACCCGGTTTTCATGCGCAGCACGGACTCCGGGCACACGTGGGTGGAGGCGATGAACGGCTTTCGCCGTCCTGTGCGCGGCAACATCGAGGCGGCCGCGCTGCATCATTCGCAGGAGGCAGGGCTCGAGCTCTTCGCAGGCACGGCCTGCGGAGAGCTGTACACGAGTCGCGATGGCGCTCGCAGCTGGACACTGGTATCGGATCATATCGATCCCGTGTCGAAGGGGCCGCATTTTCGACACTTCCTGACGAGCGAGAAGCGCGAGGCGTACGAGAACAAGCTGCGTGGCATCGGCGCGTTCACCTGAAGCGCGCGCTCGTGATGATTGACACCCACGCGCATCTGATCGCGGATGATCCCGTCGCCTATCCGCCTTCACCGCCTTCTGGACAAGTGAAGCCCGAGGAGCTGGAAAATCCGATGACGGCCGAGCGGCTCCTCGGCGAGATGGATCGTCACAGCCTTAAGTGCGCTGTACTCGTGCAGCGCGGATCCATCTATGGGTTTGACAACCGCTATGTGTGCGACTCCGCGGCACGCCATCCGCAACGACTCGCCGCGGTCTGCGCGATCGACGCGACGGCGGAGGATGCCGTGAGCGCGGTGCGACGTTGGGTACGAGGCAGTGGAGCCGCTGGAATTCGCCTGATGGAGCTCGTCAAGGGTTCCGATCTGTCCTGGCTCGACTCGGTCACTGCGCGCGCGGTCTGGCGTGAGGCCGACGCGCTCAAGGTGCCAGTGTGCGTGCATTTCTTTCCGTGGAATCGCACGGCGGGACTCACCGCCCTAAAGGCGATTCTCGCGGAGCTTCCTGAGCTGCGCGTCGTGATCGATCACTTCTCGAACATGAATGTACAAGCCGGACCGCCGGACTACGGAGTGGACAGCTTGCTGCAAGACGTCGCGCAGTTCGCTGGCGTGCACACGAAGTTCACCACCATCCCGCTCGGTCGCTTGCGGGCCGCGGGCATCGATGCGGCACCGATCGTCGCGCGGGTCGTTGAGCTTTTTGGTCCCGAGCGGGTGATGTGGGGCTCCGATATCACACAGACGCCGGGTACGTATGATTACATGGTGGATCTGGGTCGCAAGGCGGTCCACTCGTTGACTCCCTCGATCCAAGAGGCGCTGCTCTCGGGCACGGCGCAGGCGCTGTACGGCGCGAAGTGGTCCTGAGAGCTACAGGAGGGAGTGGCGATTCTCATGCGTACGTTCTGGCTCTACGTAGTGGTGCTGACTCTGGCGGCGGTGGGTGTGTGGCGCACCGTGCGACGCGGATCGAAGCGCGACTCCACCGACCGATGAACCCAAAATTCGTCACAGCGCTGCGAATTCTGTTTGGGCTGCACTTCCTGGTGAACGGCGCCAATTTCTTCTTTCACTTCTTCGATGTTCCAGCACCGCAGAATCCGCTGGCGACAGAGTTCATGAAGGCGATGGTCGAGACCGGCGTCATCTTCACGGCCGTGAAGACCGTGGAGGTCGTCACCGGCGTGGCGCTCCTTGCCAACCGCTTCGTGCCGCTGGCGCTCGTAGTGGCGCTACCGGTGTCGGTGAACGTCTTTTTCGTCGACGTGTTTCTCATCGGCACCTGGTTCGGTGGCTGGGTACTGGGCGCCGGCACGCTGCTCCTCAACGTGGTGCTGCTCTTCGCTTATTTGAAATACTACCGGCCGATGCTGTGTGCAAAGGCCGAGGTCTGAGTCTTCGACGCGGCGTAGAACCATTGCTGCAGCGGGCGAGCGTCAACTCTGGACCCACGCCCAGCGAGCGGCGCCACACGTCGCTCAAGAAGTGACGGCCGACTCCGGGCTCAGACGCTGCGCGATATTCCAGTGTTCGACGATCTTGCGGTCCGCGATACGGTAGATGTCGACGCCGACGGTAGTCCCCGCGCCGTCGTGCCGGATGTAGTGCACCATCACGATATCACCCTCCACCACGACGTGTTCGGCGGTGCGTATCGCGCCAACATCCGTGGAAACGCTCGTCAGACGCCTCAGATAGGCAGTGCGGTCGCCGAAACGGGCACCACCTGCGCCGTGATCGACGAACGAGGATCCAAGGAGCCGCGCTACGGCTTCCTGCGGCTGATGTTCCGTGAAGGCGATGCGCTCGAAGGTGAGGGCGACTTCCTGCGGCGTCATTGAGGCGTTCTCGACGCTTGCATAGTGAGCACTGCTCCGGGGACCGTGTGCAGAGGTCGTCCAGCCCTCAAAACCGGCGGTGGCAGCAACGCCGCCGAGGACGCCGAGCACGTGTACCCAGGGTCGCATGTGATTGCTCCGGCCGTTGCCTGGGCGCCGCGGCTCTTGGCCGCGAGCATCGGAGGCGCCGCGCAGCGCGCTGAGCCCCGCGGCATTCGGGTCACCCTGGTTGAACGCCAGCATCGGCAGGAAGCGGTCCAGATGTCCGAGGGCGATGATGCCGTTCAAGGCAATCACGACAACCCCTGTCACGACGCTGAAGAGGTCGCCGTTGGCCACGATGTTAAGATGCGCGATGGAGAAGGAGATCGGAAAAGCCAGAACCGTGGCGAGTGGCACCCAGCGATTCGCGAGAAAGGCGATCCCCGTCAATGCCTCGAGGGACTTCACGACGGCGAACAGCTTCGAGTGAATGAGCGCGCTAATGAGCTCGTGCGACAGCGGCGAGGAGCCGCTCGGCTGAGGAAAGAACGTGACGAAGAAATTGAGCCCGTTATACAGAAACCAGGCGCCGAAGAAGAACTGTACACAGTACACCAGGACCTGAAATCCACGCCCCGCGGTGCGCCGCCGGACCGACTCCACTGTGGTGCCCATGCCGCTGCTCTCCGGTCTAAAACATGCTGTGCCGCGGAGAGACTTTCGCGGAGACCGGCTGGCCGACGCCCCAATGCTCGACGATGAGACCATTCTTCACGCGAAAGATGTCAACCCACGCCGTGCCGCGGTCGCCCGGACCACGCGTCGTGTGATGGAACACGACCGCTCGGTCCTTGTCCGTGATCACCTGGTAGATCACATCCCGCATCTCCTCGCCCTTCTTCCAGCCGCGCGTTTCAAAGAAGCGGATGGTGGCCTCCTTGTCCGTGCCAGCTTCGCCATTGGCGAAGTCCGGGTAGCGCTCAATGAAATCATCGGCCAAGTACTTCTTCATCGCACGGACCGGGTCGTGGTCGAAGAAAGCCATCTGATTGAAAGCGTTCACGATCGCTGCGGGAGACTTGTCTCCCGGCGCGAAAGCTTTGCGCTGCGCCTCGGTCTGTGGTGGATTGGAGGGCGGGATCGGGGGCTCATGGCTCGGCGTCGCCTTGAGAGCCGCTGAGGCGGGCGCGCTCGATTGTGCATGCGCCGAGAGTGCGAGCAGCATCGCGGCGACGGCGCCGAGCAGATGGCCATAAGGAGTGCATGCGCGTGCGAACATAACAGCGCATCCTGTGCCAGGGTGATGCGGCGATTTTAGTAGCCCGGTGCCGGAGTGTCGAGCAAAGTTGCATACACTCTCGAAGGCACGCTGCGGTATGCGCAAGGGCATCCCGGGGTGACCACTGATGCTCTAAGAGCCCAAAGATCCGGCCCGGCGCGGCGCAGGCATCAAGCGGCCGTTCGTGCCACGGTGGTGATCACGGGGGCGCTCGAGATCTGCACTGCGTCGTTCCCTGCACGCGTGAGAGTGACATGACGGACCCAGCGCTCGTCGGCGGCTGGAAAATCACTGCGATGGTGAGCACTGCGAGACTCCTCGCGCGTAAGCTTGGCCCGCGCTACCAGCTCGGCCGTCAGTGCGAGGTTGGCAGCCTCGAGTGCCGCGAACAGCCGGGTGCGATTGAGGCGCGATGCCTGTTCCCGGCGCAGCTTCTCCAATTCAGCCACCGCCTCGAGCAGTTTCGAGCGCTCGCACACGACGCCGGCCTTTTCCCAGGTAATCGCCTGCACGCGGGCGATGAAATCCTGCGGGTCCTGATCACCGTCCGGTGCGTGAAGCCGCCGCCGCTCGGCCTCGATTGCGTCAGGGTCGACGCTCGGGCGCTCGCGGAAGCGCGCATACGCGGCGGCGCTGCGGCCTGCGATGGCGCCGAATACCTGCGTCTCGCAGAACCCGCAGCCCTGCATGCGATCACCGCCCTGGATACCCCCGCAGGATTCACCGGCCGCAAACAATCCCGGCAGGGTGGTCGCCGCGTGCTCGTCGATGCGCGCACCGCCCATCAGGCGCTGGAACATGAGCGTGATCGGCACAATCATTCCGGCTACATACTGCTGTCCGACCGGAGCGCGCGAGCGCTTCACCTGATCCGCTTCGACTTTCCACACGACCGGCCCCCGACCCTCCATGTTCTCCGTGTAGACCGCTTTGGCCATGGTGGCACGCGGCGCGCACTCGAGCGCAACCGGGTCGTACTTGAGCATTACGCGCTCACCCAGCGCATTGACATACTGCGCGCCAAAGATCGGTCCGGCGGGCGGGGAGTCACGAAATTGGGTGAATTCCATGTCCACGAGCGGCACGCCCGCGTGGAACGCCAGGGCGTAAGAGTCTCCGAGCGTACGGTGTACCGGGTCGACGATCTCCTCGCAGAGGTTGGTGTACAGGCGGTTCGCACCTCCCGCCGCCAGCACGGTGGCCCTGGCGTGGAAGAAGTGCAGCTCGCCGGTGGCGGTGACGCCCAGCGCCCCGACGGCACGGCCTTCAGCCTGCAGCAGCCGGGTGACCATCACCCCTTCACAGATCTGTACCCCGGCCTTTAGGGCCGCCGCTCTCACCGGCAGCATCGCGTTGGCGTGACCTTTGACCATGATCGTGCGTCGCGCGGAGTGGCCGGCGCGGCGCGCGATGAACCAGCTGCCGTCGGGATTGCTGATGAACTCGACGCCGAGGGTGCTCAGGTCTTGTGCAAGGTCACGACCCTGACGAATCACTTGCAGTACCAAGTTGCGATCGCATATCCCTCCCGATGCCTTGATCCAGTCCTGCAGGAACAGCTCCTCGCTGTCGGTCTCGTCACCGAGCAGCCCGCTGAAGCCCACGAGGGCAACGGGACTCGAGCCACTCTGCCCCGGACTCCCCTTGTCGACCAGCAACACCTCGGCGCCGGCGCGGGCAGCCTCGAGCGCCGCGCGGATGGCCGCCGAGCCTCCACCGATGACGAGCACGTCCGTCTTCAGCGTCTTCATTCGCGGTCGCCGCGCAGGTTCAATCGGCGTACTCGAACACGAGATGAAATTCGGCCAGCTCACGCACCATCCGCATGCGCCGCTTGCAGAGGAAGCAAGTGAGAAACTCCCCGGGCTGCAGTGCCTGACCCGTGCGACAGCCGCTCGGCTTGCCGCAGCTCGGGCACTGAAACGTATAGCCCGGCAGCGGGCCACAGTGCCCGCCCCCACAGCAGTAATCGGGCTCCAGATTCAGGCTGAACTCGCCGTCGCTCATCGCGATCACTCTTGGGTCACTTAGCACTAAGGTACTTTTCGAGTATCCACCGCGTCAATTGGTCGCCGTTCCTCAGTCGGCTGGCGAAACGCCGAACGCGACGTTGGCGGCGCGCAACAGGCGTCGCAGCAACCGCGCCGCATGGCGGCGCTGCGCGGCCGTCAGACCCACGACGATGCACGCCTCCCGAGCGGCGACGGCTGCCATGGCCGCCTCAATCAGCCCGCGCCCGGGTGCCGTGAGTTCCACCAGGACGCCACGGCCGTCGCGCGGATGCCCGAGCCGCCGGACGAGCTTGCGGCGCACCAGACGGTTGATGACGCCCGTCAGTCCGCCCGAGGTCACGGGAACGTAGCGCGGACTCAACTCGGAGGGACTCCGGCAAAAGGGCGGACCCGCGCGCCGCAGTCCCCCGAGCAGTCGAAACTCCGTATCCCGTAGCGCGAACTTTGCGAGCACACGCTGAGCATCCTTCTGGATGAGCGTGGCGATGCGGGCGTTCGTGGCGGCGATCTCGCGCGCCACCGCGTCTTGGCCCGGTACGACGGCGTTCCACTCCGCGACGATACGGTCGATGACCGCCTCGCCGAAGGGCTCGAAGCGAGTCGACGCGTCCTGGGTGAGCTTCGCCACCAGTGGGACGCGTGGCAACTTGCGTCGTTCGCGGGAGTCGAGCTTCAGATGTCGTGCCATGAGGAAGAGTTACCCGGGTTGGATGGCAGCGCACACGCTGCGATGATAGCCAAACGCGCCGCCGCTGCATCCTGCGCGTTCACGCGAAATCGTTGGTCAATGTTCTACAGGATAGTATCCTCTGTTGGATGCGCGTTACGCTAACGCGCGCCCGTGCGATAACCGATCGACAAGAATGAGGTTAGAGATAGCGGTGTCTGGCCCTGCCGTGGTGGAGCTCGATCGACTGATCGATCAGGGGCCGTGGAGTACCCTGCAGAAGCGCGTGCTCGCGCTCGCGGCCCTGGCGTTTGCGCTCGACGGCTTGGCCAATCAGGCCCTAGGGCTCGCGCTTCCGGCCCTCATTCGCGATTGGAACAGGCCACGCGAGGCCTTCGCGTCGGTCGCGGCGCTCGGACTTATCGGGGTGGCGCTCGGCACGGTGCTCGGTGGGGTGGCGGGAGACCGTGCCGGGCGGCGCGCCGGGTTGATCGGCAGCGTGCTGTTCTTTGCGCTGATGACTGCCGCGATGGCGCGTGCGCGGGACCTCGAGGCGCTGCTCATGTTGCGCTTTTTTTCGGGCATGGGCATTGGTGGAGCGATCCCCAATGGTGCGGCGCTGATTTCGGAGTTCACCCCCGCGCGCCGCCGCAGCCTCGCGATCGCGCTCGGCATGCTGTTCATTCCAGTTGGCGGCGTGCTCGCCGGACTACTCGGTGCGCTGGTGCTTCCGCGCTGGGGCTGGCGCGCGCTGTTTGCGCTTTGCGGGGCGTTGCCGCTCGTCGTGGGTTTCGCCTTCTTGATTGGCTTGCCGGAATCGCCGCGTTTTCTCGTACGTCTGTCGCGTCGCCGCCCACAACTGCACGCGCTCCTCGAGCGCTGCGGATTGACGGTCGCCGCGGGCAGTGAGATTCGCGACAACGCGGCGACGCGCGATGCACCGCTGCGAATGCTGCTTGGCGCTGAGCAGCGTGGCGCGACGCTCGCGCTTTGGACGGGCTTCTTCTTCTGTCTGCTTGCGACCTACACGCTGTTCAGCTGGGTGCCTACCATGCTGATGGGCCAGGGCTTTGGACTTGCACTGACCAGCCTCGGCCTTACGTTTTTCAATATAGGGGGGATGTCGGGGGGTGTTCTCTGCGGCTGGCTGATTGGCCGGCTCGGCTCACGCGTGCCCGGCGTGGGCCTTGCGTTGGCCGCCACAATCGGCGCCCTGGTGCTGGGTGGTCTGCCGTTCGATCCGCACACCGCGGGCGTGGCGTGCGTAGCACTGCTCGTCGAGGGAGTCTTCCTTGGCGGATTGCACAACGCTCTCTACACGGTTGCAGCGGTCATCTATCCACCCGCGGTACGCGCCACCGGGGTCGGTGCGGCGGCCGGGGTTGGTCGTATTGGTGCAGTGCTGAGCTCCTACACCGGCGTGCTCACACTGAAGGTCTTCGGTGCGACCGGCTATTTCATCGTCGTTGCCATAGCACTGGCGCTCGCGTGCCTCGGGACGGCGTGCGTACGGTCGCAGATTCCCCGAGACGCGGGCCTGACGGCATAGGAGCACCCATGGGGCGATTGACTGGAAAGGTCGCTCTGATCACAGGAACCGCTGGTGGTCAGGGCCGCGCCGCAGCGCTGCTGTTCGCGCACGAGGGCGCTCGAATCGTCGGCTGCGATCTGAAGGTCGCCGGTGCCGAGGAGACAGTGGCCCAGGTGCAGCGCGCCGGTGGTGAGATGATCTCCATGGCACCGGTCGATCTTGCGGTGCCGGAGCAGGCCAATCAGTGGGTACAAGATGCGGTCGCAGCCTACGGCGGCATCGATATCCTGTACAACAACGCCTCCACTGGGCGGATAGGTCCTTTCGCGTCCCTGTCGCTCGAGAGCTGGCAGTTCACGCTGCGTAACGAGCTTGATCTCATCTACCTCGTCACCCGCGCAGCGTGGGCGCATCTGGTCGCGCGCGGCGGCGGATCGATCATCAACACCGGCTCGATCATCGCTGCGCACGGCACCGACATGCCGATGGCGGCGCATGGCGCTGCCAAGGCCGGCGTGGTTGCCCTCACCGTGCACTTGGCCATAGAGGGCGGACCGCACGGCATTCGAGTGAATGCGGTGAGCCCGGGACTCATTGGCACGGAGCTATTCGAGGAACATCTGAAAGACCCGTTTGACAACGTGCACAAGCAGGTGCGCACCTCGCCCCTCGGGCGTGTCGGCCGTGCAGAGGACGTGGCGCGCGTGGCGCTGTTCCTCGCCTCCGAGGATTCTGCCTACGTGACCGGCACCAATATCGTCGTGGATGGCGGACAGACGCTGGGTGTCGGCATGTCCTTCGGAACCGCGCCTGCACAGGTGCCGGCAGCTGCGCAGGTCACCCTGGCCACCGCGACGCAGGTGTCGCAAACCCGAGTCGTGACCCAAGACGGTACCGCCGATGCCTACGTCGTGACACCGCAGGGCAATGGCCGCTGGCCGGGCGTACTGCTCTATACCGACATCATGGGCGTGCGGCCGGTGTTTCTGGACATGGCACGGCGACTTGCGGCGGCAGGTTTTGTCGTGCTACTTCCGAATCTCTTCTATCGCAGTGGCGCGCCAGCTGACCCGCCGCTCTCGATCCATCGCTCCGGAGAGTTCGGCCGCCTGCTCGCACTGGCCCAGGGGCTCACGCGCCCGATGCTTGAGCGCGATGCCCTGGCCTACACGGCGGCGCTGCGCGCACACGGCTCGACGGCAACGGGGGCGCTGGGCTGCGTGGGATACTGCATGAGTGGTGCGTTCGCGATCGCCACCGCCGCGGTGCGCCCGCGGGACTTCGCGGCGGTAGCGCTGTTTCACGCCGGGCATCTGTCCAATGCCTCCCCCGAGAGTCCCGATCGGCTCGCGGCACGCACGCGCGCCCAGTATCTGTTCGGTTTTGCCGAAACGGATGCCTTCATGCCGGCGGATGCGATCGCGCAGCTGCGCACGCGGCTCACCGCGGCCGGTATCCCATTTGAGACCGAGGTCTTCCCCGCCACCTATCACGGCTTCGCCATCGCCGATGCGGCCTATGAGCCTCGCGCGGCCGAGCGGCATTGGCAGCGTTTGATCGACTTTCTGACGCGCACGCTCAAGTCCGTCTGAAGGACCTGGAGTCCCCGCTATGTCTCTGCTCGGTGACAATCGCTTGAAGCTCGGGGTCTTCGCATTCAACCTCGATGGCGGTCTCACGGCGACCACGGCGCCCGAGCGCCATCGGCTCAGCTGGCCGACGGTCAAGAGGGTCGCGCGCCTCGCGGATGAGGCGGGATTCGAGCTGCAGGTGCCGCTCGCGCGCTGGCGCGGCCTGGGCGGCCTCACCAATTTCAACGGCTGCAACTACGAGCCGCTCACCTGGGCCGCGGGTGTGAGCGCGGTCACGCAGTACTCGAATGTGTTCGCGACGATCCATGTGCCGGTGATCCATCCGATCGTCGCGGCGAAGCAGATGACCACGGTCGATCACATCTCAAACGGGCGCTTCGGCCTGAATCTCGTGTGCGGCTGGTTTCGCGCAGAGTTCGCAATGTTCGGTGCACCGATGATGGATCACGCCAGACGCTATGAATACGCCGCTGAGTGGCTCGAGCTCGTGCGCAGACTGTGGACCGCGCAGGAGGAGTTTGCCTACGAGGGCCGGTTCTTTCGCATCGAAAGAGGAGTCAGTCAGCCGAAGCCGCTGCGCCAGCCGATGCCGCCGGTCATGAATGCCGGACAGTCCCCGACGGGGGCGCACTTTGCGGCGCGCTATGCAGATATTGCCTTCCTCAGCATCGCCGAGAGCGAGTCGTTCGAGGTTGCGCGTGCGAAATTCGCGGCGCTGCGGCGCTTGGCGCGGGAGGAATACCACCGCGAGATCGAGATCTGGACCAGCTGCTGGGTGATCTGTCGGCCGAGCGAGGCGGAGGCAGTGCGCTTTCGCGACTACTGCCTGCTGGAGCGGGGCGATGCCGGTGCAGTGGACGGACTGCCGCCCGAGGTGCTGCCACCGAAGGACACGCCGCCCGAGATTCTCGAGCAGTTTCGGATCAAGGCGCGGGCGGGCTTCGGGGGCGTGCATGTCGTCGGCACGCCGGACCAAGTGGCCGAGAGACTGAAGACGATCGCCGCGCTCGGCGCCGATGGCATTGTGCTCAGCTGGGTCAACTACGAGGAGGGGATCACGACCTGGAGCCGTGAGGTAATGCCGCGCCTTGAGGCGCAAGGGCTGCGCCGACCCCCCGCCCGCGCTGCCGTGTGACCGCGCCCAGCATACTGGTCAGGGCCACGCCGAGGCCATCCCGTAGGGCACGAGGCTGATGAGCGACTGTATCAACACGATGCGTCCCGAGCTCACCTTGAAGAGCTCCGCCACGGCGTAGCTGTAAGGGCTTGGCAGCGGCGCCGACAGCCTGACCGGCGTGCCGGTCGCTGGCGGCAATATGCCATCGTGATCGAACAGCGACAAGGAGAGCACGAGCCCGCGGGCCTCATCGACGAGCGGGTAGCGGCGGTCGCGGACGCGGCTTACGAACGAGAGGCCCCGGCTCGCGAATTGCTCCTCACAGCTGAGGCGAGTGACGCTGGGATTGAGCGGTGGGGACGCCATTCCGGGAAACGGATCGGGGTTGTTCGTGGTGCGCAGGCCGTTCTCTATGCGATTGCACTGCGCATCGAGCGGCGGGGTCGGCCGTGTGGAGTCCGGCAGACGGTCGAAGTAAGCCTGCGTGACTTCGATGAGAGCCGTGCGCGAGCCTCGCGCAGCGGGCTCCAGATCCTGCCCAATGAGCGCGCGGGCCTGGTCCCAACCTTGGGGCTGCAGAAAGCTCGCCGTCTCACGGCGCGCGACCAGCGTTTCGAGCTCGCTCACCCGTCCCTGGATAACCTTGAGTCGCGCGAGCGCGAGTGCTGCATGCGTGCCTTCCGCGATGCGCGATGTCGTTGCAATCTCGCCGCGCTGCTCCTCGATGAGCACGATGTCATTCGGGTCAGCCGCGCTGATGGTCTGCCAAAGTCCTCCGCCGAGCGGCAACGGCACATTGTTTTCAGTGAACGTGATCGTTGCAGTATGCGGCAGGCGCGCCGGATCGCGCGCCAGCAGCGCAGTCCAGTAGGCATGCGCGAGCCCCACGAGGCATGCACGATCGCATGTCCCTGCGGCGGGTGCGATCGCGGGCACGGCGAGCCACAACGCGACTAGCGCAGACGTGTGATATCGGGTCATATTGCCGTTTCTATTGTATGCTATTTATGCCTAGCAAACGGAATCAGGAATCGCCATGTCGCGTGCACCCTTTCGCGCCGACCAAGTCGGCAGCCTCTTACGTCCCAAGGAAGTCGTGCAGGCGCGTGCCCGGCACCTGCGCGGCGAGCTCAGCGCCCACGAGCTCGCGGCGGTCGAGGATTGCGCCATCGAGCAGTTGATCAAGAAGCAGCAGTCGCTCGGATTGCGCTCGGTTACCGATGGTGAGCTACGACGCGAGAACTGGTCGCTCGATTTCATAAGCGGACTGGAAGGCACGCGCGTCGTCCTGCGAGAGATCCCTGCCACGCTGAGGGGCGGTACGCAGCATCCTGCGCGCACGATGAAGGTGACGACGGTGATCGGCAAGATCCGCTTCGGCGGCCACCGCCTGCTCGAGCATTTTCGCTTCCTCAAGGCGCACACCCCCGGCGCGACGGCCAAGATGACGATTCCTTCTCCGACGATGCTTATCTCAGCATCGCGTGATTGGCGCGAGTCGGTCGACCGTAGGGTATACCCGGACGTGCAGGAGCTGTATCACGATCTCGGCGTGGCCTACGCGGCAGCCGTTCGCGCCTTCTACGAGGCCGGGTGCCGTTATCTGCAGCTCGATGATGTGAATCTCGCGTATCTGTGCGATGCGGCGATGCGCGATGCCATCAAGGCACGCGGAGATGACCCTCAGACGCTGCTCGACACGTGGATCCGTACCCTCAACACGGCCATGGCGGGCCGACCCCCGGACCTCGCACTGACTACCCACATCTGTCGCGGCAACTTTCGCTCGACATGGTTTGCGCAGGGCGGCTACGAGGCGATCGCCGAGGCAATCTTCAATCGGCTCGACTATGACGGATACTTCCTTGAATACGACTCGGAGCGCGCCGGCGGCTTCGAGCCGCTGCGATTTGTTCCGAAAGGGGACAAGCGTATCGTGCTCGGCCTCATCACGACGAAAACGGGCGGCCTCGAGGATAAGGTCGCGATACGCCAGCGCATCGAGGCGGCGAGCCGCTACGTGAGCATGGATCAGCTTTGCCTGAGTCCCCAGTGCGGCTTCGCGAGTACGCACGAGGGGAACGACCTCACCGAGGGGCAGCAATGGGCGAAACTCGGGCAGATCGTCGAGCTCGCGCGCGACGTGTGGCCGGATGCCTGAGAGGTTCCCGCCCGCCGCGGCGTCGACGATCACTACAACTGGCTGGGCGCCACGATGGCGAACGGCCCTGTTCCCTGAGTGCAGCAAGAGGCTCGGATGAATCACCGCAAGAAACTGTTGCGTGCGCTCGTCCCCCCGCTTGCCGTGCTTGCACCCGCGCTTGTTCTCCCGGCAGATGCGCCTGCGCCCGCGACGGGTGATCTGCATGAGAGCTATCTGTTCGCACAGACAAAGGAGATCATTCCCTATCGGCTCTACGTGCCCCGTTCCTACGACGGATCCCATGCCTATCCCCTCGTGGTCGTGTTGCATGGCTCGTCGACCACGGCGGACGACGTCATGGAGGTTCCAGGCCTGAAGGAAATCGCCGAGCAGCGCGGCGTGATGCTTCTCGCCCCGCAGGGCTACAGCGCTTTCGGCGGCTATGGCGACATCTATCCGGTCGTTGTGACGCGCCAGGCGGCTGCGCAGGCAGATACGCTGCTTGCGGCCTCGCGCCCCGGCTCCCACGCGCCCAAGGGGATGACACGCCCGGGGGCCAACGTGCCGCCCGCTACGCCCGAGGACTACGCCGAGCTGAAAATGAACGGTCTCACGGACCCGCGCGTCTCCGAGTGGAGCGAGACGGATACGCTCAATGTGGTGGCGCGCGTGCGCGCCGCGTACCGAATAGACGCCATGCGCATCTACCTCATGGGGAACTCCATGGGGGGCGGCGGCACCGCCTACCTCGCCGCGCGCCATCCCGAAATTTGGGCGGCGATTGCTCCATCGGGTGGTCCATTCGCTGCCTGGAGTTATCCCTACTTTCAACTGCGCGAGCATCACATCGCAGCGCTCTTCGTGCACGGTGATCGCGACGAGTACTCGCACTGGAAATGGTCTCAGGCCATCGTGCAGCGCGCGCAGCGCGAGGGCGTGGCTGCACAGCTGCTGGTGGTCCCCGGTGGCAACCACGTTCAGGCATGGCGCATGGTGCTGCCCCAGACGTTCGATTTCCTTCTGCGCCACAAAAGGGAACCCCACGGCGCGGCGGGCGCACCGACTCGATGAGACGGACAGCCCATGAGGCCCAGCGCTTGCCGTCGCGCACGGCCTCGACGTGGCGAATCGCTTGCCTCATCGCTCTCGCGAGCGTGTGCGGGGCAGCCGCGGCGTCGACGCCGTCGTTTTTCCCCGCAAGCAGCGAGCGCGGTGCGGCCCTCGCCGTCACGTGCCTCGCCTGTCATGGACCGGCCAACGTGCCGGTGGGATCTCCGGCCGTACATCCGCCAAAGCTCGTGGGCCAGCGCCCGGAGGCCATCTATCTTGCGCTGCTCGCCTATCAGAGCGGCGCGCGCGTGAGTCCCATCATGGGACCGTTCGCCGCCAGCTTATCGCTCCAACAGATGCGCGACCTCGGAGCCTATCTGGCCGCGGAAGGGCCCGTGCGCCCGCCCACGCCGGCGGAGTCGGACAGTTGGACCCACGAGAAAGTGCATCGCGACTGCACGTCCTGTCATGGCGAGACCGGCATGGGTGAAATGTGGGGAATGCCGGTGATCACCGGGCAACACGCAGATTACCTGATCGCGGCGCTGAATGCCTATCGGGACGGTACGCGTCGCGACCCGACCATGGGTCCGATCGCGAAGAGTTTGACTCGGCAAGAGCTGGAGCAACTCGCCGGGTACTTTTCGCGGCAAACTCATTTAAGGCTCACACGGTGAGGATCCAGGGTCGCTGCGCGTTGCTTCTTGGGATTGTATGGACGGTCATCCTTCTTGCGGCCTGCGAACGGGCGCGTCGCGCCGTTGAGCGTCCGCGCGCGGACACGCCTCGAGCCGTCGCGGCGACCCTGCAGATGGTCCCGATAGCCGGTGGTCGCTTCATCATGGGAACGGACGCCGCCGTGAGCTTCCAGAACGGCTTTCCCGCTCATCCCGTGCAAGTGTCGGCTTTCCGAATGTCCCGCTTCGACGTGACCTTCGATCAGTTCGATGCCTTTGCTCGCGCCACCCACCGAGAGCTGCCCGTCGATGAAGGCTGGGGCCGTGGTGCGCGACCCGTGGTCAACGTCAGCTGGCGCGACGCGCGGGCCTTCATCGCATGGCTCAATCAGGGCACGGGTCGCCAGTTCCGGCTGCCGAGCGAGTCCGAGTGGGAGTACGCTGCGCGGGCCGGTACCAGGACTCTGTACTGGTGGGGCAACGAGCCCGACCCCAACAAGGCGAATACTGCGACGAACAGCGGTCGGGATCGCTATCCCTATACTTCTCCGGTAGGGATGTTCCCACCCAATCCCTGGGGCCTGTACGACGTATCGGGCAACGTGTGGCAGTTCGTCGAGGACTGCCGTCACGGAAGCTTCGAGGGCGCGCCGGTCGACGGTCGTGCTTGGATGCAGGGGCCGTGCGACAGCCACATCGTGCGCGGCGGAGGCTTTGGTAGCATTCGGCGGGGAATGCAGGTGGCGGCGCGCGCGGCGGCGGGGGAGACCTGGCGCTCGGCGGAGATCGGCTTCCGCTTGGCCGAGGATCCCTAGTGGCGCAGGTGATGCGCGAGCCTGAAGAAGGCGAGGCCGGCGAGGATCATGCTCGCCGGCGCGCTCAGCATAGAGTACCGAATCGCCGTCGCGCCGACGGCCGCTGCGAGGTGGTCGTTCAATGCGCCCACCAGCGGCGGCCCGAAGCTCTGCCCGATGAGATGGAAGATGAGCAGGTAGAGCGCAGCACCGAGTGCGCGCATGCGATCATCGACGACCGTTAGGAGCAATGCAAACGTGCAAGGCGTCGCGGCGCTCACGAGCAACGTATCGAGTCCGAGCCCCGCCTGCCAAGCGCGCGAGTCAGTCGCAAGCAGGAACAGCGCCTCCGCCGGGCCGGCCAGCAGGCACAGCAATGCCGGTAGCCAGGCGAGCCAGCGTCCGTCGCGGCGCATGAAGAGCGTGACGAGGAGTCCGCCGCCGAGCGACGCCGCAATGCCGAAAAGTCCGCGGTACAGACCGAGGTAGCCGCCAGCCGCCGGGCCGGCTATGCCATGCACGCGGAGCAGGAAAGTCGGCGACCACGCCGTCATGACCCCGTAGCTCACGCTGAGCAATGTGCCCGCCAGAACAAGCAACAGAAACGCGCGCGAGCGTAGCGCGAGCAGCAGCGCATCCCTGAGCGTGAGCCCCTCGGCTGGCGCTGCGGCGATGGCCGCGCTGGGCGGTGGCGCCTCGGGGACGGCCAGTCGCATGATGAAAGCGAGTAGCAGTCCGAGCGCACCCATGAGGTAGAAAGCGCTGCGCCAGCCGTACTTCGCGCTCACTGAGCCAACGAGCGGAAAGCCGAGCATGATGCCGAGCGGCGCACCGCAGGTCAGCACCGAGAAAGCCGCCGCCCTCGAGCGCGGCGCGAAGCGGTCTGCGATGAGCGCCGATGCCGGCGCCGTGGTGGTCGCTTCGCCCAAGCCAAGTGCGACGCGCGCCGCGGCCAGCTGCGCAGCACTCGCCGCGAGCCCCGTCGCCGCCGTGACAACACTCCAGAGCGCAAGCCCCAGCAGGATGATCCGGCTCCGACTCCAGCGGTCGGCTAGCCAGGCCACGGGCAAGCCCGCAACGGCGTACACCAGCATGAAGGCCGGACCGGCCAACAGGCCGAGCGTCGTGTCCGAGAGGTGCAACTCCTGCTTGAGCAGCGGGAGGACGAGCGAGAGCATGTTGCGATCGACGCTGTTCAACGCAACGATGGCGCAGATCACGATGAGCGTGACGAAAGGTGATCGCGCGGATGACCCGCAAGGCGAAGCGATCACGTGTGACGGCTCGCGCGCGCTGATAAGAGCGCCAAGTGTTCAACGGGGCCGGCGGATCGCCCGGGAGCGGCTGAACGCCCGGCGCGGGGGGGACGCATACCCTGCGTCGGGTGAGTGCATCCGACGCAAGGCCCGGGATCAGAAGTTGCGTTTGAGACTGACCTTAAACTCACGCGGCGGCGCAATGAGGCGCGAATCGAGTCCGAGGGTCCCAAATCCGAAGCCGTTCGTATAATAGATCTTGTTGGTGAAGTTGGTGACGCCAACGGCAGCCTGCCAGCGATCATCCGCCGTGTCGTAGGTCAGCCGGCCATTTGCAACGCCGTGGGCCGGTACCCGCACAAAGTCGACATTCGACACGGCATCGTAGTTCGCGTTCGCCGGATCTGTGTAGACGGAGGAAGTGTACTGCCACTCGACCCGAGGCGTGAGGGTACCGTGACCGCCGAGCGGAATGGTGTAGGCAGCCGATACGTTGTACTTCTCCTTGGGATGTGAACGGTGGCACATTGTTGAGGGTGACGAGCGATGCGATGGCATCCGGCGAGAGGCAGGTGTACTGAAAATCGAGGTAGCTGGCTGCAGCAGAGAGTAGCAGTCCGCTGATCGGGCGCAGTTCGAGTTCCAGTTCCACGCCCTTCACGTGGGCGCTGCCCGCGTTGAACGGCTCAGCCGAGAGCGGGACGCCCTGCGCACCGTTCTGGTTGATGAGGACTATGTCCTTGAAGTCGTAGTAAAACGCCGCGAGGTTCGCGCGGGCCTTGTGGTCGAACCAGTCACTCTTGATGCCGATTTCGGTCGCATCCACCGTCTGGGGACCGTACTACCTGCGCCACGACGAAGGGCTGCGCGTTGATGCCGCCCTCTTCGTAGCCGGTGGAGTACTGCACGTAAGTCATGAGGTTATCGTTCCAACGGTAGTCGAGGTTGATGCGGTAGTCGGTGTGGCTCCCGCTAAAGTTGCCGTTAGCGCCGTCGAGCGAGCCCACGACGAAGGCGGGCTTGCCATCGGGACCGGGTCGCGAGAAGTGGTAGGTCTTGTCGTCATCGGTATAGCGCACGCCTAGCGTGAGATTCAGCCGCGGCAAAAGGTGCACGATCGCTTGCCCGAACCCTGCCTTGCTCGTGGAGTGGACGGGATCATTGGTGATGAAGTCGAGCGGCGGCGAAAGAACTCGGTTCTGGAGTCGGCCTTCGGAGTCAAAGTAGTAGCCACCCAACGTCCAATCGAACAGGTGACCCGCCGAACCTGACAGGCGCAATTCCTCGGTGAACTGGTGATAGAGGCTGTGAACATAGGCCATAGTCACGTCGATCGGGCTGTTGTCTCCGTCGTAACCGTAGGCAGAATCAAGGTCCCGATAGGCAATGATGCTTCTCATGTCGAGGTTGGAGGTGGCCTTCCACACGATGTCTCCCGAGATCCCGTAGGAGTCGGTCGAAGTGTTCGGGCTGACGGTGTAGCCGGTTGCCGGATCGAGATGGCGTAGGAAATGTAGAGATCATTCTTCGGCACAAAGCGCGAGTCGTACGGGACTCCATCTAACATTGCTGCTGGGTAGTTCGCGTAATACAGAGTGGTGGCCGGATTCTCCGACCGATCGGCCGTCTTATCGGCCCGCACTGAGATATCGAGCACGTCACTAGGTGCCCAGCGCAGCGTCGCACGAACACTGGAGACGTCGGTCCCGCCTTCCTCGCCCGTCTTGCAGGTGTTGCCGTTGCTGTTGTTTGGCAGCGTGCCCGCCTCGCTCGGATTGGCGCACGCAAGATCCACGAGTCCAGATAGCCATCTGTATGGTTGGTCACTCCGGAGACGCGCAGGAAGAGCTGATCGCTCAGCTTGAGATCGTAGGCACCGCGCACGCCCACATGGTTGTAACCGCCCGTGGAGGCTTCGACGTAACCATGCTCGCTACCCGTCGGCACCACGGAATAGAGCTTAACCGAGCCACCCAGAGAGTCCTTCCCGGAGTTCGTGCCTTGGGAGCCACGAAGGATCTCCACTCGATCCAGATCGAGAACGTCATATCCGACCCTAAAAGCACTCCGTAGTAAACGTCATCGATGTAGACGCCGACGGCGGCTCATAAGCGAAGTTCGTGTCGTACTGGCCCAGTCCACGGAGGTAGATGACCGAGGACGGACCGAGCACATTGGAGCCGGAGGTGATGTTGACGTTGGGCGCCTGGAGCTGATCGACGTTGGTGATCCGTCGGGCTTGCAGGGAATCGCCCGTCACTGCCGTAATGGCGAGCGGGGTGTCTTGCACGCTCTCCTTCACGAACTGCGCTGTGACGGTCACGGTCTCGAGTTGCGAGCTGTTGGGTTGCTCGGTGGACTGATCGGCACCGGCGGCGCGGGTGGTGCGGCCACCCACGCACAGCCGTAGCGCCGACACCACACTCAGCAGACCCGCACTCATGCTACGAAAGGTCCCCGGCATGGACCCCTCCTTCAGACAGGCTGCGAGCAGATCTCGATATATAGTCAAACGCACTATCCGAAAGTGTCTACAACAGCGTCTGATACTTACAACATGTACAGACGCCTTATGATTTTGTTAGGCCGAACTGCCCAATGATTTCTCCAGACGGGTGCTAAGCTATGGAGCGTCCAGGCTCGAGTCGCTCATCTGGGGGGAGGGAGCGTCGTGATTCCGTCGCAACACACTCTGACGATCCTCATCGTGGCCTTGTCCGGCTTCATCATGCTGAGCGATTTTTCCGGACTGAGCGTCGCGCTACCCTCGATCGCCCTCCAGGAACATCTCAGTCCGACCACGCTGTCGTTGATCGGGTCCATGAGTACCTTGATGTTTGCGAGCTTCCTGATCGTCGGTGGGCGGCTAATCGATCTGTATGGCCCGGTACGCACGTGCATGTCAGGCGCGATGCTTTATCTAATCGGCGCGGTCATGGCAGTGAGCGCAAGCGGTGCGAGCGCGCTCATCGTGGCGCGCGCACTGCAGGGATTGGGATTTGCGCTGCTCGGCCCTGCGGGCTTTGCGAAACTCAACATGGGCCTGCCTGCGGGGCCGGTGCGTGATCGCGGTCTGGGCATCTACGCGGCATCGCAGGGGACGGCGATGATCGTCGGCTCCGTGCTCGGCGGCGCGCTCACGACCTACTTCGGCTGGCGCGTGGTTTTCCTCATGAATATACCGATCGTATTCGTGGTATTCGCGGTCGCGGCGGTGCTGCTGCGACGCGACCCCGAGCGTATGCGATCGGGGTCGCTCGACATCGTGGGTGCAGTGCTGATTGCCGGCAGTACCGCGCTCCTGATCTGGTCACTGACCAAGGTGGGTCAAGTCGGGTGGCGCTCCTTCGAGGTTCAGGCGACCCTCATCGGCGCGCTGCTCGGATGTCTGGGCTTCGTCTTCTACGAGCGCTCATTGGCGGAGCCGCTCGTGCCAATAGGGCTCTTTCGCGAGAGGCGCGTCGTCGCAAACACGCTCGCAACCGTGGGCATCATGGTGGCGGCATCGGCTATGTTCATCCTGCCAAACCTCTACATGCAGCGCGTCATGGGATTTTCCGCGGCGGAGTCCGGCTTCGGCATGCTGCCGCAGGCGCTGACTAACATCACAACCGGTGGGGTGCTTGCCTATGCGGTCGGCCGCTTCTCTTTTCGTCAGAACCTGCTCACGGCGAATGTGGCCTACGTGTGCGGGCTGTCTCTTTTTCTTCTCGTGCCGCTGCTGCTCCCGCACGCGGGCTATGCGCTACTCATCGGGCTGCCGCTGGTGCTGTCCTCGTTCGGCGGGCCCTTCGGCGCGTTCGCGATCATCGCCGACAGTACCGCCAACTCGCCTCCCGATCAGCAGGGCCTCATCACCTCAGTCATCATGAGCTCGCAGCAAGTAGGACTCGCGCTTGGTGTTGCGTTGGTGCTCACGATCGCGTCATCCGGCGATACACTGGGAGCCGGCGCTGCAACCTCGCTGCGTTATGCGTACCTCGCCTGCGTGATTGCTGCACTGCTCGGTGCCGTATCTGGACTCAGCGGCGCACGGGCAAAGGTGCGCGAACGCAGCGCGAACGCGCCCGCCTGAGTGTCGGCCACTTACATAATCGTCGGGGGCGGCTCTGCCGGTTGCGTGCTAGCGCACCGTCTGTCGGAGGATCCGCATGTGTCGGTGGTCTTGTTGGAGGCGGGGGGCTCCGACGCGCCCGCACTGCTGAGGATGCCACTCACTTGGCTGGCGGCGGCCGCCTCACCACGCTTTGGGTGGGGCTATGAGTCCGAGCCCGAACCCAATGCAGTGGACCGGCGGATGCAGATCCCGCGCGGAAAGGTCTTGGGCGGATGCTCCTCGATCAACGGCATGATCTACGCGCGCGGGCATAGTGCCGATTACGACGACTGGGCACAGCTTGGCCTCGCGGGCTGGTCGTTTGCCGAGGTATTGCCGTACTTTCGGCGCTCGGAGCGCAACTGGCGCGGTGCGTCGCAATTTCATGGGGGCGCGGGCCCCCTGGCGGTGACTCGGGTGCACGACCCGCACACACGGAGCCGCGAAGTGCTGTTCGAGGCAGCGCGCGAACTGGGCTACGCCTGCATCGACGACAGTCACGGCACCACCGAGGAGGGGTTCCTGGTGCCAGATTTCACCATCACCAGCGGCCGGCGTGCGAGCGCCTCCGCAGCATATCTGGCGTCCGCGCGGCATCGGAGCAACCTAACGGTCTTGACCGAAGCGCTGGTCACGCGGGTGCTGCTCAGTGGGACTCGCGCGGTCGGCGTCGAATACGAGCATCGAGGCAGACGTTCCCGGCTACACGCCGAGCGTGAGGTCGTTCTCGCGGCAGGTGCGTTCAACTCGCCCAAGCTCCTGCTGCTTTCGGGCATTGGCCCAGCGGATGAGCTGCGCCGGGTCGGAATTCAGCCTTGTCACGAGCTCCCCGGTGTTGGGCGAAACCTGCAAGAGCATCCGACCATCTTTGGGCTATACAGGGCCCGAACGTGCGACACCTTCGAGTCGCAGCTGCGTATCGATCGATTGGCGTGCTCAATCGTGCGTTGGATGCTGTTCGCAAATGGTCCTGCTGCGAGCATGCCATTTGGCATCGCAGGCTTCTGTCGCAGCGCGCTCACGTGCGACCGACCCGACATCCAGCTCATGGCAACGCCCACGGCCATGCATGCGCGGCCGTGGTTTCCGCTGCTTCGCCCAGGTGTGGGGCATTTTTTATCCAGCGGCGGCCTACAGTTGCATCCCCGCAGTCGAGGCGTGGTGCAGCTGCGCTCAGCGGATCCGCGCACGCCTCCTCGGATTCGTTTTGGTCTACTCGAGCAGCCGACCGATCGACTCGCGCTCCGCCGCTGCGTTCGCCTCATGCGTTCCTGGATGAACGGTAAGGCGGCCTCATGCCTGGTGGGTGAGGAGGTCCTACCGGGGAGCGGGGTGCGAACGGACGAGGAAATCGATGTGTATGTGCGCCAGAACGTAGGCATCTCGCACCACGCCGTAGGCACCTGCGCCATGGGCACGACGGCCGAGGCGGTGGTAGATGGGGAGCTGCACGTGCACGGGCTGCAAGATCTGCGCGTGGTCGACGCGTCGGTGATGCCGTTGATCGTTGGCGGGAACACCAATGCGCCGACCATGATGATTGCCGAGAAGGCCGCGGATCTCATCCGTGGTCGGCCTGCCTCGGCCTAATCAAGATTTATCACGACACGAGGTTGTCATGACGACCCAATCACTAAAGCGCACCCTACTGGTGACCGGCGGCAGCGGCCGCTTGGCGCGGCAAGTCATCGAGTTGCTCCTCAAAGCGGGTTCCGACCGCATCGTCACGACCACGCGAACCCCCGAGCTCGTTCAGGATCTACGGCTTCGTGGTGTGGAGGTGCGCCGGCTCGACTTTGACGATGACGTGGACCAGATCGCCGCCGCTCTCGTGGGCGCCGACCGGATGCTCCTCATCAGCACCCATGCCGTCGGACGGCGCGGCGAGCAGCAAGGCAGGGTGGTAGCGGCAGCCGAGCGCGCTGGCGTCGGTCACCTGCTCTATACCTCGTGCGCCTCACCCAACCCCAATCCCATCAGCGCCGTCGTGTCCGATCATTTTTGGACGGAGCGCGCGATCTTCCGGAGCTCCCTGGCCTGGACGATCCTGCGGCACAACATGTACTCGGAGCATGTCTTTCTTTTCCTTCCCACTGCGCTCGCGGCCGGACAGCTGCGCACGTCGCTCGGCTCGGGAGCGCGCTCGTATGTGACGCGGCAAGATTGCGCGGCGGCCGATGCGGCGGCACTCCAGGGCACCGGGAACGACTGCCGCATCTACGATGTGGGCGGTCCGGAGGCGCTCACGACGGATGATGTCCTCGAAATCGCTCGCGATCTGACCGGAAGGACGATCGAGCACATTCCCACGAGCGACGAGGAGTCATTGCGCGACTTTGCCGCCAGTGGTCTGCCCCCGGGCTTTCCGGAGGCCGCCGTGGGCTTTGACGTGTGCGCGCGCCACGGCTACCACGCAATTCTCGCTCCAGCAGTTCGGGAACTGACCGGTCGCGAGCCCGAGTCTCTGCGGTCCTATCTCACCCGGCACTTGGATGTGGTGCAGTCCGGCCGTGCCCGCGTGGACCTTTGAGAACTACTACAAGGGCATTATCACGCGACTGGAACCCGCGGTCGGTCGATCTGGTCCCAGCGCCCGGCGCTCGCCAGCTGCCGAACCATCTCGCTGTTGAGTAGCTCGTGCGGGAAGCCGGCTTCGATCGCACTCAGCTGGTTCAACAGGTTGAGGTGTTCAGTCGATAGCTGCAGCGACCAGGCGGCCAGATTCTCTTGAAGCTGAGCGGTCGTACGGGCACCCAGGATAGGGATTACGGAGGTGCAGCGGTGCTGCGTGCTGGCGCGCACCCAGGCGATCGCGACTTGTGCAGGTGTCACGCCCATAGCGCGCGCGACCGCCTCGAGCCCGTCCAGGATGCGGGTATGCCGGGGACTCGACTCCGTCAAAATTCTGCCGCCCCCGCGGCTCAGTCGTCCCTCGGTGGCACCCTGGCGATACTTGCCACTCAGGAGTCCGCCCCCGAGGACCGCCCACAAAGTCACCGTCAGTTCGAAGGCCTCCGCCATGGGCAGGAGTTCGCGCTCGGCGCTGCGCTCGACGAGACTGTACTCGATCTGAATGGCCGAGACAGGTGTGCTGCCGCGCAGCTGCGCGATCGTGGCCGCCCGAGCCACGCGCCAGGCCGGGAAATCGGAAAAACCGATAAACAGTGCTTTCCCTGCTCGCACGGCATCCTCCAGTCCGCGAAGGATTTCTTCTGTTGGGGTTAATTGATCGGCGAAATGAACGTAGAGCACGTCCACATAGTCAGAACCGAGGCGTCGAAGAGTGGCCTCGAGGCCGTGCAGCAGGGACTTGCGGCTATTGCCCGTCGCCGCGATGAGGTTACCTCCTGACTCTGTGGTGGGTGGTCCGGTGTATTTGGTTGTGACGACGAAACTTGCGCGCTCGGCGCGGATGAACTCGCCAATGAACTGCTCCGCGAGCCCGTTCTGGTAGCCACCGGCGGAGTCGATGAAGTTTCCGCCGGCCCTCACGAAGAGCTCGAAGAGCCGCTCGCTCTCAGTGCGGTCGGCGCCCCACCCCCAGCCCGTCCCGAGGGTACCCGAGCCGAGCGCGACCTCCGAAACTCGCAGTCCAGTGTTGCCGAGGATCTTGTACCGCATGCGGCGTGCGCCCCCAATCGATGGCCGGTCGCCAAGAGTATTCGCATGCAAGTATGTAGAGCGCCTCGAACCGAGGCAATCCGAAGCCCGCTCTGGTGATCCGGCGCGCACGATTGTACGACATGCCTGCACCGTAGAACTGCAAAATGGAGACAATATCGAGAGAGCATTTATGGGTAGCGCAGGATGCTCCCATACCCAAGGAGAACCACTATGTCTGACAAGACCAGAGCGGACCTGTGGCGCCATGTGCTGACTGCGCTCGGGGCAATGAGCGCCTGCCTGGCTCTGGGCACGCCAGCTAAGGCGTCACGGCCGAATCTGGTTATTCTCATGGCCGATGATCTTGGCTATTCGGACATCGCCCCCTTTGGAGCGGAGATCGCGACACCTCACCTCACGAAGCTGGCCGCCGAGGGATGTGTTCTCACGAACCTGCATGCGACTCCGGCGGGGGTTACCCGCGCGGAGCTCTTATCGGGCGCGGACCATCATCTTGTCGGGATGAGCGCCATGTACGCCGCTGCCGGGCGTCAGATAGGCAGAGAGGCCTATCAGCGCTTCATCGCCGCCGACGCCCTGAGCATCGCCGAGCTGCTGAGCGATGGCGGCTACCACACCTATCTCTCGGGCCGGTGGGGTCTCGGGACCTCTGTGGAGCACGGTCCGCGGGCGCGCGGCTTCGAGGAGTCCTTCTCCGTCGTGCAAGCGGCAAACGACCAAATTGAACCCTCACGTATCGACCCCAAGGAGCATGCGGCAGGGCCGGCCTATCGCGAGAACGACGTGCCCGCGCAGATTCCGGCGGCGGCTTACTCCAGTGACTTTTTGACGGACAAACTGATCAAGTACATCGAGAGCCATCGGTCGGATGGCCGCCCCTTCCTTGCGTACCTCGGATTCACCGTACCGCACTTTCCGCTCCAAGTACCCGACAGCCTACGGACGCGTTACGCGGGTCGCTACGATGCGGGCTACGATGCCATCCGCGCTCAGCGCATCGCGCGGCAAGAGGTACTAGGCGTGATCCCGCGCGACTTCAAGTCCGCACCCCCGCAACCCGCCGCGGTAGGTCGCCAGTTCTGGCAGCAGCTCAGTCCGACGGCGCGGCAAGTGGAAGCGCGACGCATGGAGATCTACGCGGCCATGATCGAGAACATGGACGCGAACATCGGGCGATTGCTTCGGTACTTGCGTGAACGCGGGCTGTACGAGAACAGCTTCATTGTCTTCCTTTCCGGCAACGGCGCAGCAACGGCTTTCCCGCTGCATCGCTCGATCGACTACGTCGACAACCGTCCGGACAACATGGGCAGACGCAATTCGTTCATCTTCTATTCAGCCCGGTGGGCTGAGGTCAGCGATGCGCCGTTCAGTCGTTGGAAGGGTAAAGGCAATGAAGGCGCAATCTCGGTCCCGGGCATCGTGCGCCTACCGCGGGCGCGCCCGAGCCGCTGCATTCTGTCGCAATATCTCCAGGTACGTGACCTCGCGCCCACCCTGCTCGAACTAGCCGGAGTGCCTGATCCGGGCGCTCAGTATCGTGGCCACGCCGCAGTCCCGATGAGTGGTCGCTCTATGCTGCCGCTGCTTCTGGGCAAGGCGACCGCCTCCGTGCACGCGGCGGATGAGGTATTCGCGGGAGAGACCTCCGGGGAAGCCTATGTGCGTCGCGGCCGCTGGAAAGCAGTGCTCGAGACCCCGTTTGAGATCAACTTCAATGAGACTGCCGATAAGGAGGGTGTTGCACGGCTGAGTCTGGCGCACACGCCGCCGCTTGGATGGCGGCTCTACAACATCGAGCGCGATCGCGGAGAGACGACCGACCTCGCGGCGCGCAATCAGGCGACGCTGCGCGCGCTCATCGATACCTACGATCGCTATGCCGAAAGGGTCGGTGTGGTCGCTCCCTGAGTACCGGCCCGAGCTACCAAGGCAGTCTGGTCCCGTCGTAGAGCAGGAAGCGTCCGCTATCCTTCAACGTCACTCTGTCGATGGTGGCGATCATTTGCTCGACGCTGAACGAGGGCGTCACAGCCCCCGCATCCGAAACCTTCAAATCCTTAAACTTGTCGATATGTTGGTAGAAGCGTTCCGTATGCACAGTGCCGGGATGCAGCAGCACGATTGTGATGCCTCGGGGACGCAGTACTTGTGCGAGAACCTGCATCTCACGGTTGAGCGCAGCCTTGCTCGCACGATAGAAGAGACCAATCGTATCTGAGGTCGGCTGGGTGAGCTGACCAGTGGGGGAGTTGATCGAGATGATCTTCTTTTGATGCCCCAGCAAGATGTTGCGGTAGAGGGTCTGCGAGACGATCAGAGGTCATTTTACATTGACCGCCAGAATGGCGGTCCATCAGTGCGAAGTTGAAGTGGCCGTCTCGATCCGAACGTTCGGATGGCGTATAGCGAGTTCCTTGAGCGTATCTGGCGGCTGTGCATGCCGATGGGTCGCGATGACTGTCCAGTGACGTGCCGCGTACTGTGTCGCAAATTCGAGCCCGATACCTGAGTTGGCACCCGTGATGAGCACGGTGTCCGCTTGCACGAGGGGGATGCGGAGAATGAGAGCTATGACCGCGAGGATGGAGCGAACGCGGAAGCTTCTCATAGCCCACCCGCACAAGGTACCGCCATAGTCAAAGATACCTTGGGGCTGCGTGCGGCTCTGATGCGCTGTTAGGGTAGCGGCGGGTTCACGAGTTCCCCACGGCCGACTCACCACATGGCGTGGGGATTGCCGTTGGTGCGCTCGGGCACGGCCTGGAACAGATCCCAGTGCTCGACTATCAGTCCATCGACAACGCGAAAGACGTCGATGTACATCGTGCCTCGATCGCTCGGGCTGCGAAAGATGTGATGCATGGTGACCACGAACTCACCCCCGCTAAAGCGCCGGTCGACGATGTCCACAAGCTCCCGGTTCGGAGTATGGTGTTCGTCCCAACCCTCGCGGATCATGTACTCGTAGAGACCGTCCCGGTTGCCCCCGCGGACCGTCGGGTCATGCTCAATGAACGCGGGCGCGATGAAGCGGTCGATGGCTTCGCGCGCTTTGTGCTGCATGATGAGTTCATCGAAGATCTCAATCACCTGTAGCGGGTCCTTGGGTTGGCGCGTCGTGTCGATAGCGGTCTTTCGCATGATCGTGCGCTCGTGGCGGCGGCTTATCGCTCACGTAACTCGATGAGAAACGCTTGGCGTCCTCATTAGCTGAGCACGGCACCAGGACACTCCCGGGGGAACGGTCGTGGGATCCACAGGCGCTCGGAGCAGTGGTGCCCCCAAGCCTCGCTGAGGCATTCGCCCAAGACAAACCTGCACCGCAGCATCCAGCCCTCAGTGTTGGGGCACATCCTTAGGCAATGTCGCCTCCCGAAGAATATACAATATTGACAGACGATATACTAAGTCTCACTATAATTTGACAATGTATAAGGGAGGGGGATCCATGGCTCGTAAGTGTGCTTGTGATGCCATCCGGCGCGCGCGCAACCTTGCAACTTGTACTCTTGCGGCGTCCGGGTTCCTCGTCAGCGTGAGCGCAGCGCAGGAAACCGCCCAAACCGCCCAAACCGCCCAAACCGCCCAAACGGCGCAAACGGCGCAAAGCGCGCAGACCACTCAAGCAGCGGAGGGTGCGGCTCTCCATGAAGTGGTCGTGACGGGTACGCGCATTCGCGGCGTCGCCCCGGTGGGGTCCACGGTCGTAGAGTTGAGCGCGGAAGACCTCCAGAAGACTGGTCTCACGAGCGTGGCGGACGCGCTGAACACTGTTCCTTTCGTGCTCAAGGAAGGCGCCGGGGAGGACTATTCAGGCGGTCAAGGCAGTTCGTCTTCACTCAACGGACTTGCGTTTAACAAATCGCCGAACCTACGTGGACTGGGCGTGGGAGCGACGCTGAGCCTGGTCAACGGTCATCGGGTGCCATACGAAGGCGCGAATATGAATGCCTTCGACGGCGACAACATACCGCAGCAGGCACTCAAGCGAGTGGACATCGTGGCCGATGGCACGTCGCCGATCTATGGAGCGGATGCGATCGCCGGCACAGTGAACTACATACTCAGAGACCCCTTCACGGGTCTCGAGACTGACCTTCAATACGGCCATACGGACGGTCAGAACAGCTGGCAGGCTACGTTGGTCGGCGGCCTAAAGTGGTCGAACGATGGTGGCATCATCGTGTCCTACCAGCACACTCACTTCGATCCTTTGCTGGCCTCATCGCGCCCCGAGTTGTACAACGATGACTTCACGCCCTTCGGGGGGCCTCCATCGCCCGCCTACTCAAGTCCAGGGAACGTGATCGTCAACGGGGTGCCGTACGCGATTCCCCACGGACAGAACGGCCAGACATTGACGCTCGCACAGCTTGGCCCCGCGGGCGCGGCAAACACTCAGAACGCCTGGATCGGCTATGACGCGCTGCCGGGCTTTGGTCGCGACATCGCGACGCTCAACTTCACGCAGAGATTCACGGATTGGTTCACGTTATTCGGGGACGGGTTCTATAGCAAGCGCAACTATGCGATGGCGCTGATTTCCAACGGCACCGCCACCACGGTGACCATTCCGAACGCTAATTTCTACAGTCCGTGTAATCGTTCCCTCACGGGAGCGCCTGCGGCGCTGGTGGCTGCGTGCAATTCAGGGTCACTGACAGTCGACTACAACACGGTCTTCGATGCAGGCGCCGCCGGGCGTGTCGGCAATTCGACGACCTGGGACGGTGCGGTGGGCGCCCGGTTCACTCTGCCGGCGGACTGGAGCGCGACTCTCGAGGCCTCGCGCGGTACACACGATGAGACTTCAAATAACGGCTACTTCTTCGGCAACGGCCTGCCGAGCTCTCCCGCTCTCGGCGGAACCACGGCGGAAACTGCGTACAACGTATTTTGCGATGGCACGGCTTTTACATGCAATTCGCCTGCGCTGACTGCAGGGATCCCCGGAGCGGATTGGGATATCGAGTCGGAGTTTGATCTCCGCCAGTACACCTTGAATCTCGATGGCCCCGTCATCAAGCTACCCGGCGGCAGCGTCCGGATTGCAGTGGGCGCCGAGCGTACCGACGGTACCTTCACTAACACGAACAATTTCGGCTCCACCAAAGGGCAGCGGTCCGATAACGCCGGATACGGAGAACTGTATATTCCGATCGTCGGTGATGGGAATGCGATCACCGGAATCAAGAAGCTGGAGATCGACGTCGCTGGACGGATCGATAGCTATAATGACGTCGGCAATACGACGAATCCGAAGGTCGGTCTCAACTGGTCGCCTCTGACAGGCCTGCAGTTCCGCGCCAGTTACGGAACATCGTTTCGCGCGCCAAGTTTGGTAGACAATGATCCGTTCGCTCAGCATGGCTATCTGGTGCCTGCTTTTCCGGGAAACAGCATCTTGCCCAGCCTCTGTCCAACGTGCGCCGCCGCAGGCACTCTGAGCGCCTACCAGGCGCTCGGTGGTGCCAACGGCGATCTGACACCAGAGACTTCCACCTCCTATTCATTTGGCTTCGACTGGGCACCCCCGGAGATTCGCGGGCTGGACCTTGGCGCAAACTACTGGTGGGTCAACTACACAAGCCAAGTGAGCTATCCGGTCTACAATGCTGGCGGCTTCGGCGCGATCAACCAGCAGTACTACAACAATTATATTATTTATAACCCGATGTACTTTCCGACGCTCGCTCCGAACAACCCGGTCGCATTCTTCGGCAACTTTCCTACCGTGGACTTGACCAACCCAAACTGCTCGGGCGTCTATGGACACAAAGTGACCACTCAAGCCCAGTTCAACTCATTGCTCACTTGCATCAATCAGGGCGGGGACGGCGGGTTGTTTGGGCCGCCGAGCTCTCCCGCAGGCATTGCCGCAATCGAGAACGGTCATCGCATTAACAGTGGCGTGACCAAGGCTGACGGTATCGATCTCAACGCGCTCTATACCTGGGATACGTCGGTAGGGACATTCCGCGCCAGCGCGAACGGGGAGCTGATTCTCAAGTGGGAAGTGGCGCCCATCTCCACGGCCCCGGTGACGGATCAGGTCAACGAGTTCACCTATCCGCTGCGCTTTCGTGGCCGTGGGGAATTTAGCTGGAGCAAGAGGGGTGACTATGGTGAGGTCGGAGCGAATTTCTTTGTCAATTACGACAACGCATATCACATTGACCCCATATTCCTTCCCGGGGGCGTGTCGAGTGCCTACACTTCGATTGCTTCATACACCACCTTCGACATGACGCTGACCTACGATACCGGGGCAGACATGCAATCGAAGCTAGCGCGTAATTTCAGAGTGATGCTTAGCGTCCAGAACCTGTTCGATAAGGATCCGCCGCTGGTGCTTAACTCGACAAGCGTGGGCAGCATCAGGTTTGACAATTTGGTAGCCAGCCCGGTAGGTCGCATGCTTCAGATCCAGATCGGAAAACGCTGGTAGTTTCTGCAGACCACGACAGACATGCAAGAAGGCGCTGCTCAGGCTAGCAGCGCTTGAATTCGGGATAATCGAGTGTCGTTGCTTGTCACCGGTGCGTCGGGACAGTTTGGACGGTTAGTTCTGTCCGAGCTGCTGGACGTGCACGGCATTCCCGGCGAGCAAATCATCGCGACTACCCGCACGCCGGCACGGCTCGCGGAGTTCGCGCGCCGGGGAGTGCGTATACGGGCAGCGGATTTTCGTGATCCGGCGTCTCTGCAGAACGCGTTCACTGGCGCTTCGCGTTTGCTGCTGATCAGTACGACGGTCGACGAGATGCCGTTCGTTGACGGAATTCGACTGCGTCTGCACGCGGCGGCAATCGATGCAGCAAGTCACGCGGGCGTCCAACACATCCTGTACACCTCAGGCCCCAATCCGGAGCCAGGAACGGCCGCATTCTGGCTCGCCGACCACTACAACACTGAGCTGGCGCTGCTCAACAGCGGTCTGGCATGGACGGTACTCAGACACTGGGAATGGCCCGATTGGCATCTCTCCATGCTGTGGCTCAGGGCCGTCATGACAGGCTACTACTTCGCCGGCTCCGGGAAGGGCACGTCTAACCACGTGACACGAGAGGATTGCGCAAGTGCCGCCGCCGCGGCACTGCTGTCGCATGCGTCTGTCAATCGCCGCTACGACATGACCGGTCCGAGGCCCCTCTCAATCGAGGAAATCATGGCCACGCTAAGCGACATTTCCGGCAAGAGCATCCGCGTCGAACACGGAACGCCTGAGGAATTCGAAGCACATCTGCTCGCCGACGGGGTGGACCCCCTGCTCGTGCCCGTCTTTGGCGGCTACGCAAGAGCCGTGCGGCAAGGTCGGTATTCGGGCACAACACCCGACGTCGAAGAGCTAACGGGTAGAAAGCCAACGACGCTGCGGCAGTTCCTCGCTCGTAACGCCACGGCGATCCTGGAGGCTGCAAGACGCGGAGAGAGCAATCCTGGCACGATCACTCATTCGCGATGAGGGGGTCGTCGATCCTGAGCGAGCACGTTCGTGCCGCGCCGGCGCGTTGTGAACTCGTGCTGCCCTGGAAGGCTTGCCCCTACGACCGCACAACTATCCTCATTGCCTGCAGAGACGCCAAGCGCGATCGTCGGTTACATTGACAAACCATTTTGACGATCGCATGCTTTGAGACTGGAACTTGCGGATCCCACCCCCGAAGTCGACCATGCACGGATCGGCTGACACACCGGAACATCTGTCGCCACAGGCTGTAGTCGTGGCCTGCAACGAGCTCATGGCGCGTGGTCAGGCACTCGAGGCCGTCGCGAACTACATCTCTCCAGACTTCGTCGAGCACGACCCGAAGATCGTGAACGGCGATCGCGACGGATTACTTCAGTTTCTGAAGGAAGATGGCTGGCTGGAGCCTGACAGTCCGAAACTCAAGCAGATGGAGTTTCACACGGATCGCATCCTCGCTTCCGGAGAGTTTGTCGTGACTCATATGCACGTGAAGACGGGACCCGACGAACCTCTCTTGGTCTTCATGGACATCTATCGCGTGCAGAACGGCAAGATCGTCGAGCATTGGGACGTGATGCAGCCCGAGCCGGACAATCCAGTGAACACGCGCCACCGCATGTACTAGCTGACGTGAGAATCGACTCGGTCGCAATCCTCGCTTGAGCATCGTCGTCACTGGAGCCTCTGGATCCCTCGGTCGCCTCAGCGCCGAGTCATTGCTCCAGCGTATTCCGCCATCGGATCTTATCCTGGTTACGCGCACGCCGGAAACATTGGCGGCGCTGTCGCAGCGCGGCGTAGCCGTGCGTTATGGTGACTTCGACGATCCGCCGTCGTTGATCGCCGCTTTTGCAGGCGCCCGACGGATGCTGCTCATCAGCACTGTCCAGATCGGGGAACGGCGACGCCGGCAGCATCGGGCGGCGCTTGAGGCCGCGCTGAGGGCGGGCGTCGAGCACCTGATATACACGTCGGCTTCGGGCATTCACGTACGCAACCCCGCGTTCATCATGCCCGACCATCTCGCCACCGAGGAATTGCTCCGACACGCAGGGATATCGGTTACGCTCTTGCGCAATGCGGGCTACTCCGAGGTCGTGGTCACGCAGATTGCTCCCAAGGCAGTGATTTCAGGTCAATGGGTCACGAGCGCGGGCGAGGGTTGCGTGGGCTTCGTCTCAAAGCATGATTGCGCGGAATGCGCCGCCGTTGTATTAACGACATCGGGCCACGAGGGAGCGGTCTACGAAATCACGGGGCCGGAACTTCTATCCTATCGCGACGCCGCGCGTATGGCCTCTGAGGTCACCGGCAAACCGATCCGGTACGTCGTTGAGCGAGATGACGCGGCGCAGGGCGATAATGTCCGGCGGTCGTCTCGCGAGTTGTCGTTTGACTCGATCGGGCCGTACTCTAGATTCGACCTCCTAAGCTACGAACGCGCCGTGCGTGAGGGCTATTTCGCAATCTGTGCTCATCATGTGCAGCTCATCACCGGACGACCGGCTGTACCCCTGGCAGATGTGTTTCGAGCCCACCAGGATGCGTTGCGCAGTCACGCGATCTCGAGTGACGCTCGCGGCCATTGAAACCCGGCGATCGACAGCGCCGGGGACCATGTGCGCAGAACTCCTGCCATAGCGGCGACCAGGAGCCATCGATGCGCGCTGCGTTCGCAGGGGGCTACTTCGTGGACTCCGGTGGAAAGTTGCGGCGCACGGTGAACAGCACTTCGCGGGGCGCGCCCGGGGTCCCGGTGAGGACGCCGAGAGAATCGTACGACGGGTATTTGTTCAGGAAGTACTCCCGATCGGTCGCGTTGGTGATCCCGAGCTGAGCCCACCACGCCCCTTTGGGGCTCTCCCATGTGAGGTGGACGTTCAACAGCCCGTATGCAGGAATCACGCCGATCGGCTTATTCGGCAGATCGGTGAAGATGTCGCTCTGGAAGTTGTAATCGACGCGCGGCGTGAGGGAGCCGAATGATCCGAGGGCGATGCCGTATTGCACCCCGGCATTGGCGGTCCACTTCGGGGTATACGGCGCAATGCCATTCGGTGGCGTGCCATCCGGATTGCTCGGGGACTGACAGGCAAGACCGCACGATACCGTCCGGTAGTTGGTGTATCCCCCCGAGGCGTTGATGAGCAACGCCGAGAGCGGGCGCGCCTCGATTTCAAGCTCCGCACCATCGATGCGCGCACTGCCAACGTTCTCCGTGAGCGGAATGCCTCCGGGTGGGCTGGCCGTCTGCTGCAAGCCGTCATAGTCCATCCGGAAGACGGCGCCGTTCACCCGCAGGCGGTGCGAGAAGAACTCGCTCTTGGCCCCGATCTCGAAGCTCTTGACCACCTCAGGTCCAAAGGGTGCCTCTTGGGTCGCGGAGATGTTTGCGTAGGGATTGACGCCGCCACTCTTGAAGCCCGTGGCATAGCTGACATAAGTCATGAAATCCTGCGTCCATTGGTACTGCAGACCCGCCTTGGGATCCCCCCGCGAGTTGGTGGAAACGGTCGTCTTGTCGGGAAACGTCAGTGTTCCCGGCGGGAAGATCAGATTCGGTCCGAAGTTGATGAGCGGCTGATGCTCGAGCCATTTCTGCGACTCGTGCGTATAGCGGATACCGAGCTCCAGCCCCAATTGGTCCGTGATATGGAAGATGCCGTGCAGGAAGGCGGACTTCTGCGTCATCTTCGCGTCCTCGAAGGGCTGGATGCGCAGTCCCACCAGCTCCGGCGGGGCGATTGGGATTCCGGGCAAGATGATGTCTCCGAGCAGGGCACCATCCGAGTAGTAATAGAAGAGTCCCGCGGTCCAATCAAGGCGCCCGGCAAGTGTCTTTCCGGTGACATTGAGCTCCTGGCTCCACTGATGTTGCCAGGTCCACTCATTGTTGTTGCCCGTAGTCAGCGGCGCCGGCACGTTGTCGAAAGGCTCGGAGCCGTGCTGTGTCCGATACGCCGTGATCGACTTCACGTGCAGATCGCTCGCGGGCGACCAGTCGACATTTAATGCGCCATCGTAGCCGTAGAGCGGCGTGATGGGATCGAAGCGCACGCCGCCAATCGGGTCAGTGAAGGTGGCGTAACTGGTGTAGATGTTGGGCGGCAGGAAGCGGTTGTCGAGCTGTACGCCGCCGAAGCGCGGGAGGATGAAGGCGTTGTAGGGCGCAAGACTCGATGGATTGACGGCAATGAGCGTGGTCGCGGGCGTCTCACTCGTGTCCACGAGCACGTCACCTGAAAGATTGAGCTCGAGATTCTCTGCCGCGAGCCAGCGCAGCGCGAGGCGGCCGCCCGACATGTCGGTTCCCCCCAGCGTCTCGGTTTTGCAACCATTGGCTGAGGAGCCGGTCGGCAGCAGCGTTCCCGACTGACTAGGATACAGACAGACGAAGTCGTAGACCTGCTGATAGCCGTCCTGACGATCGGTCAAGATCGAGGCCCGAAGAAAGAGCGTATCCGGGATGATGGCCGTATCGAAAGCCCCGCGCGCCTGGATATGGTTGTAGCTGCCGTAACCCATATACACATAACCGGAGTCATCGCCCTGTGGTTTGATGGTGCGGATGAGCACGGCGCCGCTTTCGGTGTTCGCTCCAAAGAGCGTCCCCTGCGGTCCGCGCAGCACATCGACACTCGCCACATCGGCGAGGGCGACATTCGAGCCAAGGAGCGTGCCGATGAAGACTCCATCGATGTAAAAGCCGACCGCGGGTGAGAACGCGAAGCTCGAATCCTGCTGGCCGACACCGCGGATGTACGCAGTAATGGATCGACCGTAGGCAGCCCCAGAGGGCTGAAACTGCACGTTGGGCACTGACCAGCTTACATCCGATACCTGCTGCAAGCCGCGCTGCGCAATGTCGTCCTCTGTGATGACGGACATCGAGATCGGCGTCTTCTGCACATCTTCACGCACGAATCGCGCCTCGACCGTGACCTGTTGCAACTGATCGGGTCCGGAACTCTGACCCTGGGCGCTTGGCGGATCGGCGGCGTGTGCTGCGGGCAGCATCACGAGGTAGAGAGCAATGCCGAGCGCTGCGCGGTGGGCAGGCCGGTGTCGATCGAGGCGTACATGTTTTTCAGCGCACTGCATGGAATCCCCCCCGCTGCGTCCCCGGTCTGCGCGCGGCGTACGCGCCTGCCGTTCTTGGACTATCTAAATCATCAAATGAAAATGACGACTATTTCAGATGCAAAAGAGTATACAATTTAATCCTATTATCATTCGAGGTTCATGACAAGGGCGGAACGCTGCGTTGCCCAAGCGCAACATCGCCGGCGGCGGACGCACTCGGATGGTGACGAGCACGAGCGGGCCGCTCGGCTTCGGGCAAGATGAGATTCGCATTGCGGAGTCGGGGAGCTGCCCGTGAAAATCACCATCGGCGCGATGATCATTCCGCAGAACGGAACGATTGCGAACCTGAGGCGAGCCTGGGTACGAGCCGAGGCACTCGGCGCGGATCGCGTCTACGTGTCTGATCACTTCTTCACGCCGTCACAGGCGGACATGGTGGCGGCGCACCGTCGCGCGGGGGACATCGCGGAGCGCGATGCAGGTGCGGTGCGCATCTCGGTGCCGGAAGATGCCGACAGTCCGATCTTCGAGAGCATGACGTTGCAGGCCGCGATGGCCGTGACCACCTTGCGCGCCGAGATTGGCTGCTTGGTTTGCGCAAGCGCCTACCGTAACCCCAACCTGCTCGCCGACATGGCACGTACGATCGATCATCTCTCGGGGGGGCGCTACGTTCTCGGCCTTGGCGCCGGCTGGCATCGTCGCGACTTCGATGAGTACGGCTACGTGTTCGGGACCACGGGATCGCGGCTGCGGAATCTCGAGCACGACATTGAGACCATTCGCGCTCGCTGGAAGAGGCTCAATCCACCGCCCACCCGCGATATCCCGATCATTTTCGGGGGCGGCGGTGAAAAGGTATCGCTGCGCATCGCCGCCCAGCACGCGAATGAGTGGCACTACGTCGGAACGCCTGAGACGTTAGCGCGCAAGGCGGCGGTGCTGGATGAGTGGTGCGTGAAGATCGGCCGCGATCCTCGCGAGATCATGCGTTGCACGTCCGTCGGGCACGGCTTGGAGGGCGCCGCAGCGGCGGAAGACTACGTTGCGTTGGGCTTTTCACACCTCATCGCGTCGTGCGCCGGACCCGACTGGGATCTCAGCGCTATAAGGAATCTCATTGCGTGGCGCGACGCGCGCCAGTGAGCGCAGGTTCGCTTCGGCTGCGCGGGTCCCATCAACCGTTGAGACCGAGCCATGGTCGGCGGCCCTCGCGGCCGCGCGTTGCGCACTCGGCGGTGCCGCGCTCTTCCTAGCCGAGCGAGCTTACATCCTCTATTGCTAGCTAATAAAGTCGGCTACATTGTTGGATCTTTCGCGCTATCCGGCAGTCCGACCATGCACACCAGGATTACTCTGCTACTCGCGACTTTGACCGCTGCGGTCGCCCCAGCATCAGTGTCGCTTTCCGCGGAGACCGATGCCTCGCGTGAGTCGCAGGACAGGGCCGCGATCGAGGGGCTGGAGTGGCGCTATGTGCATGCTATAGACACTCTGGACGCCGATGCGTATGTCCAAACCTTCACATCGGACGGTCAACTCGGCACGGGGCCTCGTGCCGCCAAGGGAGCCGCTGCACTGCGCGGAATCGTCACCTTCATGAGGCAGGACGCAGCGGAGCGCAACAAAGGACGTGCTCTGCCGATAGAGCTCTATCACATCATGACGAACCTCTACATCGAATTCGTCGATAAGGACCATGCGCGCGTCCACTACTACTGGATGGCGCTCTACACCACACCTCGCGCGACCGAGCAACAAGGCGGTCATGAGCGCCCGCCGGATAGTGTCGAGAAGCAGCCGCGAGTCGCCGAGGCCGGGCGGGGCCTCGATCAGGTTGTGCGTGTCAACGGACAATGGTTCATCCGATTGCGTGATGTCTGGTCCCGCGACTAGCACAGATCGAACAATCGCCGGATTATCTTGCAGGCTTGCTGAAGATCGCATAGCTATCCGAGTGGCGGTGGGAGCAGATGTCTGGAAAGGGAGGCGTAGGCCTTGCAAGTTTGGCAGCTTGACGGCACGAGCGGCAGTAGCTCGTTGGCGATGTCGACGCGACGGTTGCCCGAACCTGGGCGCAAGCAACTGCTCGTCAGGATCAACGCCGTGTCGCTCAACTATCGAGACCTGGCCATTGCGCGCGGAACCTATCCTCTTGCCAGCAAGCCGGGCCTTATCCCAGCGTCTGATTGTGCTGGCCGAGTCGAAGCAGTCGGACCGGACGTCGCGCGCTTCAAAGTTTGCGATCGCGTAACCAATGCTTTCGTGCCGGGATGGATTTCAGGCAAGGTGACCAGGAGCGGTTTCGCTCGTTTGCGCGGCAATCCCTGTGACGGCGTTCTGGCGGAGTACGTGTTGTTCGAGGAGGAAGAACTGATCGCGACGCCAGGGTTTCTTACCGACGAGGAAGCAGCGAGCACGCCGTGCGCGGGTGCCAGTGCATGGAATGCCTTGTACGGCGGCAGCGAGCCGCTCAAGCCGGGCGAAACGGTGCTTGTGCAAGGAACGGGTGGCGTCGCTATGTTTGCGTTGCAGATTGCCCACGCGGGCGGCGCAGCCGTCGTAGTGACATCATCCAGCGACAAGAAGCTGGAGCGACTCGCGGCTTTCGGCATGTGGCGGGGCGTAAACTATCGGACGCATCCCGAATGGCACGAGGAAGTGCGGCGCCTGACGGACGATGAAGGTGTTCACATCACCGTGGAGATTGGTGGACCCGGGACACTTGCCCGCTCAATCCAGGCCACTCGTTTCGGTGGCACCGTAAGCATGGTCGGGGTGCTGACGCGGGGGCAAGTCGATCCATTGATCTTCATGCACAGGGGTCTGACGCTGCGGAGCATCGGCACCGGTTCGCGGGAGATGCACGAAGCACTTCTTCGCAGCATGGACCGGCACCGGTGGCGTCCCGTGATAGACAGGGTCTATCCGTTTGAGGAGGCCCCGGCGGCGTTCGATCGCATCGAGTGCGGCGGGCACGTTGGCAAAGTCATCATCAAGGCGACAGAGTCACCGTCTTAAAGTGAACTGTGCGTACAGTGCGCATACAGTCGGATCTGAGATCGCTGGCTGCTCAGATAGCCGGCGTGGCTTGCCTACGACGCGAGGAGATAGGGCAGGGCAGGCGGATCCGTCACGCGAGTCCTCCTCCGGTCTAGCGGAAGGTTCTTTTCTCCTGCATGCAGAAGCGTTAGATTAAATTCTTGAGCCCCTTGCGGATGACAGCGTTCCTGCTTGTTCTCAGCGCGCCCTGTATGCGGGCCGCGGGCGATGAGTCCTGGCCGCTCAACGGGCGCAGCTTCGACGGAATTCGTCACTCGCCACTGCGCGAGATCAACACCGGCAACGTTCAACGGCTCGCACTCGCGTGGGAATTTCGCGATTTCATCGTGCGCGGGCGCACGCATCGGGGCATGGAAGGCAACCCGATCGTGACCGGAGGGATCATGTACTTCTCCGGTCCATGGGGTGTTGCCTACGCGCTCGATGCGCGCACCGGGCGATTGCTGTGGCGCTACGATCCCAAGGCCGACGGGCAATTCGGGCGCTCGGCGTGTTGCGATGTCGTGAGCCGCGGACTGGCGGTGTGGCAAGGTCGCGTCTACACCGCCTCGCTGGACGGCTATCTCATCGCGCTCGATGCGCGCTCGGGGGCTGTGCTGTGGCGCGTCGATACATTCGTCAATCGGCACTGGAACTACACCATTACCGGTGCACCGTACATCGCCGGTGAGAATGTGCTGGTCGGCAACGCCGGCGCGGAAATGGGCGCGCGTGGCTATGTGAGCGCGTACAAGCTGGAGAGCGGACACCTCGCCTGGCGCTTCTGGGCGATCCCAGGCGATCCGAAGAAGGGCCCCGACGAGTCCCCGGACGTGACGCGCGCGCGGAGTACCTGGGCGGCCGACACGCGCTGGGATTTGGGCGGCGGTGGTGCCGTCTGGGACTCGATGGCCTACGACCCCGAGGCGCAACTCGTCTACTTCGGGACCGGCAACGGTGATCCCCACCCGCGCTGGTTGCGCAGTCCCGGGGGCGGCGACAACCTGTATCTGTGCTCGCTCGTGGCGGTGGATGCCATCACGGGGCGCCTCCGGTGGTACTACCAGGAGGCCCCGGGCGATAGCTGGGACTTTGATGCCACGACGCCAATGGTGCTTACGGATCTTCCTTGGCACGGGCAGCAGCGCCACGTCCTGATGCAGGCGGCGAAGAATGGGTTCTTCTACGTACTTGATCGTCGCACGGGCGAGCTCTTGAAGGCAGACCCGTACACGTACATCAACTGGGCCGATGGCGTCGATCTCAAGACCGGCCGGCCGCGCCTCACGGCGCGCGCTGACTACGAACGCCGCGCGAGTATCATCTGGCCGAGTCCCGCAGGCGGTCACGGCTGGCAACCGATCGCGTACAACCCCGAGACCGGGCTCGTGTACATGCAGGTATACGAGGCGCCGATCCGCATGCATGCCGACGCCAGCGCCAAGTTCATGCCCGGCTACATGAATCAGGCGGAGTGGGGCGAGTTCCCGCCCTATACGGATCCGAAAGACCTCGAGCAGCTGCGCGGCGAGCCTAGCCCTCGCATCGAGTCGCATCTCAAAGCGTGGGATCCAATCCGGGGTCGCACTCAGTGGCAGTCCGGTCGGCTGCCCTTCACCAGCGGCGGCACGCTCAGCACCGCCGGGGGTCTCGTCTTTCAGGGAGCCTCCGATGGCATTTTCTCGGCATACGACGCGCGCACAGGGCGGCTGCTGAAGCAAGTCATGACGGGGACTGCCATCATGGCGGCACCGATCACCTACGAGCTCGATCAGGTGCAGTACATCGCCGTGATGGCCGGTGCCGGTGGGCCTCAGGCAGCGCGCTACGGACCTGACGTGGCGGCCAGACGTTATCAGAACTTCGAGCGCGTGCTCGTGTTTCGTCTCGACGGTGCGCCGACTCCGTTGCCTCCGGCGGCATCGCTTCCGGCCGTGCAGCCGACCCCACCCGAAATCGTTGTCGATGCCGCATCCCTCGCGCGCGGGCAGACGCTGTTTCACGAGCAATGTGCTCGCTGCCACGTAGTGGGCGGCGCCTTTGGTGCTTTCCCCAATCTCTGGAATCTCGCGCCTGGTATGCTCGCCGCGTTCGATCCGATCGTGCTCGGCGGTGCGTTCCGGGACGGCGGCATGGCGAGTTTCGCCGACGTACTCACTCCTGCCGACACCGCGGCCATCAAGGCGTACATCGTCACGGATGAGCGTCGGCGGCGCTCTGCAGAGGGCCACGCGGCGCATGCCCCAGCCGCTCAGCCGTGAGATTGCCGCGACGCCGCGCCTTTGACACGTACAACTACTACATGCTCGATCGAGAGGTCGGCATATGATTCAAACAGGAGGGTCTTGGCGGCCGCTCACGCGGCCACCCGATGTGGGTCACAGGCCTGAAAGGGATAGGACCACGATGACAAAGAACATCGACGAGACGGGCTCTCGAGACAGCAACGCCGGCATACCCGCGCACATCGCCAATCAAATCCGTGGACTCATCGCCCGCGGCGCACTCTCGCCCGGTGTACGCTTGGGACAACAGGAGCTCGCCGAGCGCTTTCAGGCGAGCCGTATGCCCGTGCGCGAGGCGTTGAAGCTTCTCTCCGCGGAGGGCATCATCGTCCACGATGCCAACCGCGGCTTCTTCGTCGCCTCACTCTCGAGTGACGAGGCTCGGCAACTCTTCGAGCTGCGGCATATGGTGGAGGACGCACTGCTCGCGACCATCCGGTGGCCGACCGAGGAGGAGCTGCGCGAGCTCAACCGCCGCGCCGACGAGCTCGAGAAATTGCTCAACTCGGGTGACCGCTCAACCTGGTGGACGCGTCACCGCGACTTCCACCGGATGATCTTCGAGCTGTCCGAAAAGAAGGTGATGGTGCGCGAGGCGATGCGCCTGTGGAGCCTCACGGACCGCTACCGCTCGCTGTTGCCGCTGCCGCAGCGACCGAGCGCTGAGCGCGCGCTCGTCAAGAAACACGAGCTGGTCCAGGCTCTGGCCGATCACGACCGCCGCAAGCTCATCCGGGTGCGAAGCGAGCGACGCCAGGACTTCGAGCGGCTCGTGATCGAGGTGCTGGAGAGCCGTTCGGCCTAAGAGCCCTCACCACATGGGGTGGCCGCTGCGCGTCACCGCGGGGACCAGCTGTTTGATGTCCCAATGCTCGCTGATGTGCGCGTTGGTCACGCGGAAAATGTCGACGTTGGCGCTCGGTTGCTTTGTCCGGGGGTATTGAACCAGACGGTGCTCCGCAACCAGATCGCCTTCGGCGATGATGCGGGCAGGCCCCAGGCTCGGCCGTACCTTAACCGTCGGGCCGTATTCGCGCTCCAGGTGGTCAATCGCGCCCTGAATCCCATCGGCCATGTGCGGGCTGTGCTGACGATAGTCCGGCGCGAACCAGCGCACGATCGCATCCCGCGGATCGCTCGTACTGATCTCATGGGTGTATCGATTGATGATCGCGAGCGTTTGCGCGCGCGACACGTGCGGATCGGGCAGCCCGCAGGTGGGGTGTGCGAGGGTATCGCCGAGCAGCCGGGCACTGGCATAATCCGCGCCGCCGCAGCCCATGCCATTGGGATTCGCCCGGTCGGTCGGAATCGTCTGGATCACGTCCCAGTGCTCGACGATACGGCCGTTCCGTACTCGCCAGATGTCGAAGAACATGCGGCCTGGATCCTGTGGCGCGCGGAACGCGTGATGCATCAGCGCGAAGAGCTCGCCGTCCACTAGGCGCATGTCGGTCACGTGCACCCAAGCGTTGCGGTCGCCGTGCGGCTCGCGCGCCGCGGCGGCGAAGAATGCGCGGTGGCCGGCAATGCCGTCGGCCATCTCCGGATTGTGCTGGATGAAATCGCTCGTGGCCCAGCGCGCGTAGGCGCCGTCCATGTCGCCCTGGCCGAACATCTGCGTCAGGAACGCTTGCGCCACCGCGTGGATATCGGGAGTCTCGGGGGGGGAGGTGGGCGCGGCAGCGCGCAGCGGCCCCGCTGACAGCAGGCCGGCGAGCAGGATTGCGCAGCTGCTGCGAGACACGCGGGGTAGGGGAGGGCGCGAGCCCGATGCGACGAGGGCAGTGCACATGCGGCTGACTCCGGGGCTAGCCGAACTGATAACGGAACGCCTTGCCCTGGACCCGGATGAAACCGGTCGTGGGCTCGGCAAAATGTGCCGGAAAGAACCGAACCGAGGTATCGGCATACTCCTCGAAGAGCCGCGTGCGGGTCCGGCCCGTGAGCGCGGTGTCGTAATCGGCAAAGAACGGCATCGCAGGGCGCACGAGCTCGACCGGGTGGTGAAACACATCGCCGGAGAAGATGGCCCGCTCGCCCGAGCTGCGCGCGTGGATGAGACACGAGCCCGGGGAATGCCCCGGCGCCGGAGTCAGCCAGATGCCCTCATCGAGCTCGGCGTAAATTGAGTGCTCCGTTTCAACGATGTGAGCCTGGCCGGCCTCGATGACAGGCAGTACGCTGTCCGCGTACGCCTCGCCATGGAAGGGCTCCTCGGCGTGGCGGCCGAAGTACTCCACGTCCGGGCGCGTGAACACATAGCGCGCATTCGGAAACGTCGGCACCCAGCGGCCATCGTGCAGACGTGTGTTCCAGCCGACATGATCGCCATGCAGGTGCGTGCACAGCACGAGATGGATGTCCTTCGGCGCAAACCCCGCCGCGTGCAAGCGCTGGAGATAGGGAGTTTCGAGCTGGTTTGCAAACGCGATGGTGCGTTGCTTGTGATTGCCGTTGCAGGTATCGATCAGAATGTTGCGCCCGCGACAGCGCACGACAAAGCTGTGCACGCTCAGGTTCATCTGCGCGCTCTGGGGCTCGGGCGTGAGGTGCGCATCGGTGTACCAGCTCGCGAGGGCATGCAAGTCCTCGGCCGTGATGTCCGGAAACGCCATCGTCATGGGCGCCGCCTGCTCCATCTCGAGGACCTTGTGGATCTCGAGCGCGCCCAGCCTTTGAATCTGCATGTCTCACTGCCAATCGATAATGAGCTATCCTTCTAGTATCCCGCTTCTGTAGGCAGTTGTGTAGACCGCAGGCGGCGAGGCAGGAATGTGGCGGTGAGATACTTGATCTCCTGGGTGCGCTGGGTAGTCGGCGCCCGCACGAGCCCCGCACGAGCACGAGCTCCTTTCCGACCCCGCGCATGGAGGTCTCCTCCGGCCGGGCTGTTCGTGGCTCGCGCTGCTGGTGAAGGCTGTCCAGGACAGCCGGTGCGCTCACCAGGCGGCGCGGCGGCGCACAAGTGCTGGCGGCTGACTCACGCGCCGAGCACCTAGGCCATGGGCCGCATCTCCCGCAAAGCGTCGTACGTGGCGCTTGGTCTGCTCGCGGCGGTCAACGCCTTCAACTATATGGACCGCGCCGCCCTCTCGCTTGTCCTGCCTTTGGTGCAGCGTGACCTGCACCTCTCGGACACATCCCTCGGTGTCATCTCGGGAGTGCCGTTCTCGATCTGCTATGCGCTGTGCTCGCTGCCTGCCGCCTACGTCGCCGATCACTTCAGCCGTCGACGCCTGATGGCCGTCGGCTTCGCCTTCTGGAGCACGATGACCTGCCTGAGCGGGGCGGCCACGAGCGCGCTGCAGCTGGCAATCGCCCGTCTAGCGCTCGGTGCGGGGGAGTCCATCGGTCTGCCCACCTCAGCCTCGTTGATCGCGGATCTCTTTGCCGGCAGACGCCGTGCTGGAGCGTACGCGGTACTCGCCGCATCGCCGAACATCGGCGTCTTGCTGGGCTTTCCGGCGGTCGCATGGGTCATGCAACTCTTCGGTTGGCGGGCCGCGTTTCTCGCGGCCGGCGCGCCCGGCCTTGTTCTCGCAGCAATCTTCTACGCGACCGTACGCGAGCCAGCACGCGTGCGCGAAAGCTCGGCCGACACCGCAGCGCGCATCGGCTTCCGGCGCAGCGTCGCATTCCTCATCGGGGCGAGGTCTTATGTTCTCATACTGATCGCCGGCGGACTCGTGTCGATCAATATCGGTGGGTTTCTCGCCTGGGCGCCGACCTTCCTGGTGCGCGTTCACCACCTCACTGCCCAGGGCATCGGCACCTATTTCGGTACGCTGCGCGGCGTCGCCGGACTGATCGGTGCGCTGCTCGCCGGCGTTATCGTGAATGCACTCGCGCGGCGCGCCGAGATCTGGAGGGTGTGGGTGCCCGCGGCGGCGTTCTTGCTCCTGTTTCCCGCAGATGCACTCTTTCTGGTCGGCGCGGCGCCGCTCGCCTGGCGAAGTGGGCTGATGCTCGATGCGGTGCTCAACTCGGTGCAGATTGCTACGACTTACACCTTGTTCGTGAGCGTCGCGCGCAGCGACATGCGTGCGGTCGCCGCGGCGCTGTACTTCTTGGTGTGCACGCTGGTCGGTCTCGCCTGCGGTCCGGCGATCGTCGGTACGTTGAACGACGTGCTGAGGACGACACTCGGAGAGTCGGCGATCCGCTACTCCCTGTTGCTGACCGCGGCGAGCGCTACACTCGCGGGCATCGTCACCCTCGTCGCGGGGCGCTACTGGCAGAGCGATGTGGCCCGCGCCGCGTCGGCGGGAGCTGCAGTCCCCGCGCGTTGAGAATATCGAGGAACTGCTGCGATCCTTGTGGCGGTCCCTTGCCTGGCCGCCGTGACCCGCATCAGCGCATGTAGCCTTGCTCGCGGTAATAGTGCTCGGCGCCGGGACTGAGCGGGACATCGAGGTCTTGCCACACCGTGCGTGGATCATACGAGTATGGGCGGATGTACCACTTGAGCGCGCCGCGGCTTACATCGATCGCCCGCGCCAGATCATAGGCGGCCTGCGGCGGGGTGTCGGCACGGCAAAAGATGGCCTCGCCCGAGCGACCAACCGTACGGATCGGGTGATCGAGGCCCCGCAATAGCCCCCACCGTGCCATCACGAGCTGCTCGCCGGGCATCCGGCTCAGGTTGGACAGCAGCGGCGCAGGCAGTTCGAGAAACCGCAGCTCCGCGCGTTCGGCAGCCGCGTTCCAGATGGCTGATTCCGGATTGTTGGCCGGACTGCCGAGGTCGCTAATGAGTACATCGAAATCCGGCGCCACGGCTTGTATCGCGGATGACAGGCTGCCGCCCCAGCCGCGCATCGCGGTAGCATCGAGACCGTAGAAGTCCAGGACCGCCATGCTGCCCGCGCCACTCGCTAAAATGCGCACCGGCATCCGGTTGGCGCGGATCTGTGCAAGGTCTGTGATGCCGGTGGAGCTTTTGACGGCGACCAGCAGATAAGTGGGATCCTCGATGAGGGCGATGAGCCGCAGGTTCTTGTACGGCCCGTCGCGATCGTACGGCGCGCGGCCGTTGTACGCCGCGGCGAGCAGGCCTGCCTCGGTGACGCCGAAGTCGACGGGCGCATTGATCTCCGTGTCCCCGAGCGCTCGATCCGACGGCAAAAGCGGCGGGGGATGCGCGGCCTTCGCGACGATGCGCGGTCCCTCGGCACGATTGCAATTGGTGCACAAGAGGACTTGGTACCCCATAGGGGCCGCTGCATCGCGGACGTACTCGCCGAGCTCACCCCACGGACAGCCGTGCGGACATGCCGCTGCCATCACGGGACGTTTGATCTGAAAGCCGGTTGCACCCGCATGGATGCTGGCGCTTGCCGATTCTGCCGCCAGGACCGGGAGCAAGGAGGTCCAAGCAGAGCCGCAGAGCAGCCCGAGCGCAACAGCCAAACAGGCTCGCGATCTCGCTTCCTCGAGCATCGAAAGGGCAATGCTAGCGATGAGATTTCACCCACTCAGCGCCGGCCGGAGTCCGGCGCCAAGCAAAGTAGGCGTCGAGGGCTTGTAGCTTCTCAAGGTTGGCGACGGTGCCCGCGTGCGCCGCGTCGCTGAAGTGCATGACCTCCTGGCGAGACGTGGTGAACTGCGGCCAGTGCGGTACCCCCGGCTCGTTGGGGTCCCCGCGCCGTGCGAAATTGGTCCAGTAGGCAGCCATCTCATCGGACAGCGTTCGGTCCGCGTCGCTCCAAGACAGTGGCGACTGGCTCAGATGTTGAAAGACGTAGATCATTTCCTCTGAATGCACTGCGCCGGGCGCTTCCTTCCAGCGCGACCGCGGGGGACGCGGTGGCCGGTGCTCGAAGTAGTAGCAGAAGACTTTCGACTTTGAGTGGGCTGCCTGCAGTCGCGCCCAAACCCATGTATGCCAACCGAAGGCCGCATCCCGCGTTAGATCGCGGCTTGACTGCCGCCAGTCCGTGCCGGTGGACGGGTAAAGCTTCAACAACTGATCCGCGTAGGGGCCGTAGCGCCGCTTGACCGCCGCGCTGTAGGCCTGCGGATTCTGCGGATCGGGAAATAGAGCCCCTTCATCGGAATTGGTGCCGATCAGGATCGGCGTGTCGGTGTAATGCCCTTGCTGGTACAGCGTGTACTGATCGCCTACGATCACCCAGCGATCAAGCACCGGCCAGAAGAGCCTGCGCCTCGAGGCGGCGCGCTGGATCGCATCCGCCGAGAGCGCTCGAAGTTCGACCGCGGTGTGCGCCTGCAGCTGCTCGGCGAAAGTGGCGCCTTCGTGCTCGGCATCACTGAGTGTCAGCATGTTCTCTCCAGGCTCAGGCGGCGAGCGTGCGGGCCCGAAAGATCCCCCGCTTTCGGATATGGCTCGCGAGAAGAGGCCCCGCGCCAGCGGAGAGGCCGCGAGCATGCTCACGGAGATGCCGCCCGCGGACTCGCCGAAGATCGTCACCCGACGCGGGTCGCCGCCGAAGGCACGGATGTTGCGCTCGACCCAGCGAAGCCCCGCTATCTGATCCAGCAGACCGTAGTTTCCCGACACGTGATGCTCGGACTCCGCGCTGAGTGCGGGATGCGCCAGGAAGCCCAGCGCTCCGACACGGTAGGCGATGCTGACGACGACCACTCCGTGTCGGGCAAGCCGCTCGCCGCTGTAGAGCGGCAGTGCGGCGGAGCCTTGATTGAAGCCGCCACCGTAGATCCAGACCATCACGGGCAATGCTGCCTGCGAGGCCTGGGCGTGGGTCCACACGTTCAAGTAGAGACAATCCTCACTGACCGTGAGCGGCGGAGTGCCGAGCGGCGCCTCTGCCGTCGGGTCTTGCATGCACGAGGCTGCGAAGCGATCCGCGGGTCGCACACCGTGCCACTTCGCGACCGGTTGCGGCGCGCGCCAGCGCAGTGCACCGACCGGCGCGGCGGCGAAAGGGATCCCACGAAAGATCCGCAACTCACCTTCGCTCGTGCCCTGGACCCAACCGCTCGCGATCTGCGCGACCGGATCGCCCGCAGCGGCTGTGACGAGGTGGGTCGAAGCCAGGGCCGCCGCAAGCGCGAGCCCCATCGATGCGAAGCGTTTCACGGCACAGTGCTCCCCCTGGTGTGTGAACGCGCCCGCGGCGGCGGTCTTGCTTTGGAGGCCTCACGGCCTGCGAAAAAACGCGACACGATCGCCGAACACGCTCGCGATCCAAAGACCGTGTACGACGTCGACCGCACCGCTCGCACCGCTGAAGGCGCGCGAGCCTTTCTCACGGAGCAATGGAGTCCTATGCAGGGAGTCTGGATTCAAACGGTCGACCTCCCAATCAAGCGGGCAGTTCGTGGCGAAGCAGGACGCCAGAGCGTGCAGCTCCGCAACTTGTCCGGTGACGATCAGGGTGCCGTCGAGCGCGCGGTGAATGTTATCGGGCAGGAAGGGAACGGGCACCGTGCGCGGTCCGGCGGATCCGTCGAGCGCGATGCGCACGATCTTCTTCTCACCCCAAATGTCTACAAAGACCCACCTCGCGTCCCGAGAGACCTCGATGCCGTTATCTCCGACGCCCTCGCTTCCCTTAAGCGTCGTGAATCCCGAGACCGGACTCCAGCGATAGGCCACGCCGTTCTTCTCGGCCGACAACAGCTGCGGAATCATCGCGCCGCGTCCCGTGTCGAGAAACTTGGTCGCGACAAAGCCGCCATCGGGCAGAGGTGCGACGCCGTTGCCGGATGCTCCCGCCGGCAGAACGGCACAGCCGATCCAACGGAGTGCTGCATGAGCACCCGAGGTCGAAAGATCGAATATTTCGATCGACTCGCGCCCGCCGTGGTTGACCACGTAGAGAGCCTCATGACCGGAGCGCAGCCGGCGGATCGCAAGACCGTGAGGTGCAAATGTTGCGAGGTCGGGAGGCCCGGGACAGTTCGCGTACGGTGGCAACGCCGGGGCCATCGCCCGGATCGCGAGCGGGGTATAAGTGCGAGACGCAGTGTCAATCAGAAGGAGCATTCCGGGACGCGATCCGGACGGATCCGCTGCGCTGCTGCCGACGAGTGCGCTGCGCCCCGAGAGGGGTACGACATCCTCGACGCGGCTCGGCCCACAGAGAAACTGCAGTGTCTCGGTTGACGTGCAGTGCGCGAGGCTGGATGCGCCGGCGGTCCTGTGAGGCTCGAGCGGCCCGATGACCATCGAGTGACCAGCGACGCTGTACGCTGGGATGGCCTGTATCACGTCCCAATGCTCGACGATTTGTCCGTCGCGCACGCGATAGAGGTCCGCATATGCCTGACCCCGCGGGTTGTCCCTTGAGGTTACCAGGCGATGCGTCAGCACGAAGGCGCCGTCCGCAAGCACATGAGCCGTCTGCGACGTGCGTCTGTTCGCCGCTCGCTCCTTCGCGCGCGACATGAAGTAGTCCTCCAGAGCCTGCTTGCCTTGCGCGATGTGCGGACTGTGCTGCACGAAGTCGGGGGCGACGTATCTGCGCACGGCTTCTGCGGAACGCGCAGGGTCGAGCCCCATCGAGGTGTACGCCTCAACCGTCGCAAGGGTGACGTCGCGGCGCGCGGGGGGGCCAACGGGTCCACAGGCGGGCCGGGTCACCGTATCAGCCTCCTGCCGCGCCGCCGCGTAATTTGCGGCGTTTCCACACCACATACTCGCATCGTTGAGCGGTTTGTCAGGCACCGCCTGAATCACGTCCCAATGCTCCACGAATCGCCCGTCGGCGACCCGCCAGATGTCCACGAATACCCGACCTCTGTCGTGGGAATTCGTGTAGAGGTGAGACTTGATGGCGACCAGGTCACCGTCGGCCAGGATGTTGTCGACGACCGTGGCGTATGCTTGGATGGGCAGGTACTGTTCGGGATGTGCCTTGCGGCGTCGGCTCAGAAAGTCCTCATCGCCGTGATCGCCGTCCGCGATGTCCGGATCGTGCTGAACCAGCTGCGGGCTGAAGTAGTCGCGAAAGGCGCGCGCGGAGTCGTGCTGCACGAAGAGCAGCCGTGCATATCCCGTGACGAGTCGACGTGAGGCTTCGGTCGCGGCCGCATGTGCGGCTGTGTCGGCGAAAGCCGCGTGCGTGGCACCGGCAACTGCGACCAGGACGACCGCAAGAGTCCATTGGGAGCATGCGCGTGATGTGGTCATGGCTTCCTGGGCGTGCTCTCGGTCCCCCGCACACACGCGGACCGCGCTGTGTGCCGCTGGCAAAAGAGTATACAATTTTGACAGGCGGTGGCGCAGCGGGAAAGGTCATGAAAATCACCATCGGTGCGTACGTCATCCCGCAAAACGGTGCGATGGCGGATTTGCGGCGTGCATGGATGGAGGCCGACACGCTCGGTGTCGACCGCATATACATCTCGGACCACTTCTTCACTCCCGCTCCCGCCGACTACCTCGCCGCGCAGCGCGAGGTGGGCGACGTCGCGGCTGACACATCGTTGGATGAGTACCGCTTGCGCGTGCCTGAAAGTGCCGACAGCCCCATCTTCGAGGCCATGACGTTGCAGGCGGCCATGGCGGTGACGACGACGCGGGCCGAAATCGGTTGTCTCGTGCATGCCAGCGCCTACCGCAACCCGAATCTTGTTGCGGACATGGCGCGCACGATCGACCATCTGTCCGGTGGGCGCTTTGTGCTCGGGGTGGGAGCGGGCTGGCACCGCCGCGACTTCGATGAATACGGATATGCGTTCGGGACCGTCGGTTCAAGACTGCGCAACCTCGAGCACGACATCGAGACCATTCGCGCTCGCTGGAAGAAGCTCAATCCGCCCCCGACCCGGCGCATTCCGATCCTGTTCGGTGGTGGCGGCGAAAAAGTCGCGCTACGGATTACCGCGCAGCATGTCGACGAGTGGCACTACTTCGGAGCGCTCGATGCGCTCAAGCGCAAAACCGCAGTGCTGGATGAATGGTGCGTCAAAGTCGGACGCGATCCGCGCGAGATCATACGCTGTACGTCGGTCGGGCATGGACTCGACGACGGGGCCACCCCCGACGACTATGTTGCGCTCGGATTCACGCATGTGATTGCCTCGTGCGCGGGACCGCAGTGGGACCTGAAGCCGGTGCGCGAGCTGCTGGCCTGGAAAGCCGCGAGGCAATGAGCCGAAGCGATCACCACGCTGGGTTCCGCAATGGCGCCCGCGGGCACTTGCTGCTGGCTGATGGTGCAAGCGTTCATAAGGCTCCCGAGAGCGGCGCCGACCGGCGCCTCACTACCGCCCGCTGGATGAGCTTCTGGACTCGTCGATCACCGGCACCGTGGAGCTCTTCACATCGGCAGCAAGGCTCGCCCGAACAGCCGTGAGTGGTCAAGGATGCGGAGTCGGCGGTCCGCGCTTGGGTGATGGGATTTACGACAAAGCCGATCTGGCGAGGGCGGGCACAAGATATGAGACGCAGCATCGATCGCATACTTACCACTCACGTCGGTGCATTACATCGGCCAGTTGATCTCCAGGAGACCATCCTCCTCGCACAGAGTGGGGCGCCGAACGATGAGCGCGCGTTGGCTGCACGGTTGCGCAGTGCCGTGGCAGAAGTGGTTCAACGACAATTGGATCTGGGGATCGACATCGTAAACGACGGGGAGTACTCGAAGAGCGGCTGGACCAGCTATGTCCTGGATCGCATGGACGGCCTCGCTGTGCAGCCCTTAGTCAAAGGCGCAATGCGCTCGACATCACGTGACCGGTCGGACTTTAGGCAATTCTATGCGGACCTCGACGCTCAGACGTTCTACCTGGAACCCGCGGAACTCAAAGCGTTTGTGGCGTTGAGCGGCAACTCGGTCGTGTGCACGGGGCCGATCGAATACAGCGAGAGGGGGCGCAAAGCTCTGCAAGCGGATATCGAAAACCTGCGCTTGGCCGTTCATGCGACGGGTACGGAGGAATCGTTCTTGCCGGTCGTTGGACCGGGCAGCATTCAACCGTACATCCGCGATGCGCACTACGGAACTCCCGAGCGTCTGTTCGCGGCCTTGGCCAAGGCGCTGCGCACGGAGTACGAAGCGATCGTCGGCGCGGGATTTGTCTGCCAGATTGATGATGCGTTCCTGCCCTGGGAGTGGGATCGGCGTTCGCTCGAGGCGGGCTGGGACATGAGAGCCTACAGACGCTGGGCCGAGCTCGCGGTCGAGGCGCTTAACAGTGCGATCAAGGGGTTACCGGCCGAGCGACTTCGCTACCACGTTTGCTGGGGTAGCTGGAATGGTCCCCACAGTACTGACGTCCCGCTCAGGCAGATCGTGGATCTCGTTCTGCGAGTGAACGTGCAGGGCTATGTGATCGAGGCTGCCAATTGCCGCCACGAGTTTGAGTACCATGTGTGGGAGGAGGTGCGCTTACCTGACGGCAAGGTGCTCATTCCGGGTGTGATTGAGCACGCGACTCACGTCGTCGAACACCCAGAGACGGTAGCCGATCGCATCCTACGATTTGCCAAGATCGTAGGTCGCGAGAACGTGATAGCGGGCACTGATTGTGGAATGCGGTCGCGCTCGCATCCGCAAGTCGCGTGGGCGAAGCTCAAATCGCTCTGCGAGGGTGCAAGGCTCGCTTCGCAGCGCCTCTGGAACTAGGCGCGGCTGAATCTCCGGATCGTGCCCTATGACGAGCTTTAGCATACCGGCGCCGTCATGATCCGTAGAGCGCGAGGGACCTTCATGGCAGAGCCGTTTCCGCGGGACGACGCGCGCAAGGCTTAATCACTGGCACACGAGGCGCTGGCGCTGGCTGTCTCCGCGGGTGAGGACCCGGTGGCGGTCGCGCAGGAAATGCTGCGGCTCGTAACGCGAAAGGCAGGCCCGACCCATCCGGCAACGGTCTTGACGGCGGCGCGGGCGCCGGCGGGGTCATCGGGCCTCGATAAAGATGCGGCGGATGCTCGGATGCTGTCGGCGGACTTCGTCTTCGATGTCGCGGATCGCTTGGACGTGATCGCGGGCGGAGATTCCCTGGCGAAATTCGACGTCGAGGTTCAACAAGATGTCATTGGGCCCTAGTTGCATGGTGAGCGGCGCACGGACGACGCTGATGCGCGGATCACGGGCCACGATCCGGCAGATATCTGCCACGATCGCCGGACTAGCACTCTCTCCCAGCAGAAGACCTCGGCTCTCGTACGCCAGGGCAATGCCCGCGAAGCACAAAATCAGCCCAATGAGCACCGAGGCACCGGCGTCGAACGCCGGGTTATGGAGCGCGTGAGTCAAATACACGCCGAGCGCGGCGACCATGAGTCCCAGGAGCGCAACGAAGTCCTCGATCAGGACCGTGAACAGGGAGGGATCCTTGCTGCGATGGATCTTCTGCCACAAGGGCCCAGGGATCGGTCGTCGTCGCATCTCTTGCAGCGCGTTGACGAATGAGATGGCTTCGAAGACGGCGGCGCTGGCGATGACGATGTATGCCCAGAAGGGAGGTCCCAGCGGGATCGGATGGCGCAGCCGCGTGATGCCCTGAAGAATCGACATGCCCCCGCCGCCCCCGAACAAGAGCATCGCGACGATGAAAGACCAGAAGTACAGCTCACGCGAGTAGCCGAACGGGAAGTTCTGATCGGCTGCACGGCGGCTGCGGCCCATTCCAACCAGAATCAGCGCTTCGTTGCCGATGTCCACCAGGGAGTGAAAACCCTCGGAGAGCATGGCGGAGCTGCCGGAGAGTGCGGCGACCACGAATTTCGTCGCCGCTATCGCAAGGTTGGCGCCAGCGGCGACATACACGACGACCCGTGATCGCTGGGGGCCGTCAATGGCCGCTGTCTCCGGAGGGTTCGCCACGAGTTGCAGACAATGCGCTCTTCATGTGCAGGGGCTTCACGGCCATGCCCACGGACCAGCAGGAAACGTGCATCGCAAAGCTCGAGCGACACTCGTAATCGATTGTGACTCTGGTCAAGGCGTCGCTCGAGCGCGGGAGCCCGAGCGGGAGCGAACCTCTATCCTTCGCCCGCCTTAGGGTCACCGGGCTGTGCGCGGCGCCTCGCTCAGAAGGAGACCGAGCCGCTGATGAACCATTGCCGCGGCGGGGCGCACGTGACATCGCTGTTTCGCCAGATGGCTCGAGCCACGCGAGCGAGATCGCTTCCGTGTTCGGCAATCTCCGGGGCGGCAGAGCATCGCCCCCGACGGACCCGGAGCGAGCTCGGAGCTCATGAGCAACTACTGGGTCAATTTCGCGAAGAGCGGTGACCCGAACGGTCCGGGAATGCCGCGCTGACCAGCCTTCAATGATACGGCGCCGAAAGTGATGCATTTCGACCATCGAGTGCACGGGACGGCGTGCCGAATATCGCGCAGCTGAGGGCCCAAGCACGCGAGGCAAACACAGTAGCGCCAGGCGGCATCCGTCTCGGACCAAGCGGCTTAAATTTAACATAATATACATTATGCGCATGTCGGGAGGTCGGACGGTTGGGGCGCTCCAGACGCCGGCCCAGGGCCACAGGACACCATCGCGGTCGGGTGCTGGCCTACCGCGCGGCTGGACGCGCGGTACAAGGCCCTTTGGTCCTATTTGACGCGATCGTCTGCCGGAGTAAAGACGCTGCTCTCGTCTCGCTGATCGACAGCTCAGGGAGGTATCACAACCGTGCACGCCGCGCCCCGGCGTCGGGTGTCGCCGTTGTCGGCTGCGGACGCCGTCCAGGGCTTCCGGGGACTCTCTTATCGCTTCCGGCTCGAGTCCTTCCTGCTGCAACTGTCCACCGCCTTTCTCAAGGCTCCCATCGATGACCTCGAGCGCTCTGTCGAGGTGTGGCTGCGCAGGCTCGCGCAGTTCATGGGAATCGACCGCTGCAGCTTCTGGGAAGTGGCGGCAAACGGCAGCCGCATCACCTGCCAGTCCTACTACAGTGCGCCCGGCATGGGGCCCCCTGAAAGCGAGCTGCTGCGCCACCGCTTTCCTTGGCTCACGCGCCAGTACCGTCGCGGAGTTCCCATCGTTTGGTCGCGCGTGCCCGAGCAAATTCCGGCCTGTGCCACTCCCGAGCGTGAGCACGCGCTGCAGATCGGTGCCAAGTCCGTGCTCAGCATTCCGCTCTCCTCGGGCTCGAGCATCTGGGTGCTGGCGCTGGTGTCGACCCGGCGCTACTGCGCCTGGACAGACGCCACGGTGCAGAGGATGACGCTGGTCGGAGAGATCTTCGCGAGCGCCATGCTGCGCCAGAGAGCCGAGATCTCCCTGCGGCTGAGCCAGTGGCAACTGCGCGAGGGCGAGGAGCGCTTTCGCGGTGCCTTCGACCACGCGGCCATCGGCATGGCGCTGGTATCACCCGAGGGTCATTGGCTCAAAGTGAATCGGGCGCTCACGCTCATTCTGGGCTACTCCGAGGAGGAGCTGCTCGAGACGACCTTCCAGGCGATCTCGCACCCCGAGGATCTGTCGCAGAATCTCGATTACCTGCGACGCGCGCTCGCCGGAGAGCTCGATCATTACGAGCTCGAGAAGCGGTATATCCACAAGGACGGGCACACGATCTTTGCGCTGCTCAGCGTCTCGCTCGTCAAGGATGCCTGGGGGCGACCGCTGTATTTCGTCTCGCAAATCCACGATCTGTCCGAGCGTACGCGCACGCAGCTGGAGATCGACCAGCTGCGCCTCGAATTGACGCATTCCAGCCGTGTGGCGCTCATGGGGCAGTTGACGGGGTCGCTCGCGCACGAGCTGCTGCAACCAGTCACGGCCATGTCGGCCAATGCAGAAGCCGCGCTGAGCTTCCTGGCGGCGGGCGAGAGCGACTCAGCGGGAATGCTCGCCTGCCTCAACGACATCGTGGAGAGCTGCGGGCGCGCCGCGCAGGTGATCCAGCGCGTCAACAGCCTGCTGCGCAAGGAGCGCCGTGCTCGCCGGCGGATCGATCTCAATCAGCTCGTACGGGAGGTCGCGCGCGTCGTGCACAGTGATCTCATGACCCGACGCGTGCGACTCACGCTGCAGCTCCATGCGCATTTGCCCGAAATCATGGGCGATGCCGTCGAGCTGCAGCAGGTGATCCTCAACCTGCTGGTGAATGGTGCCGAGGCGGTGAGCCACGCCAGCTGCAAGAATCGCGATCTGCTGATCAGCACCCTGACGCGCGAGCAGGAGGTGGAGCTGTGCGTGCGCGATCGTGGCACCGGTGCCGATCCGGCCGACCTCGAGCGCATGTTCGAGCCGTTCTTCTCGACGAAGCCAAACGGGATGGGGCTCGGGCTGCCGATCTGCAGTGAGATCGCGCGCGCTCACGGCGGCAGGCTCTGGGCGGAGAACAATCCCGACGCCGGACTGACGGTGCACGTCTCCCTGCCCACGGCCGGCTAGCTGGCCGCGCCGGCGGCCTCCAGAAAAACTCAGGCCGCGGTCGTCTTCTTGTCCGCGGTCTTTTCCGCAGGTTTGTCGGAGCTCGCCAGTTGCTTGGGCTCGGCGGGCGGAGTCTGCTCGGTAGGTTCCTGCTCCGCTTCGCGCATGGAATCCTTGAAGCCACGCACGGCTGAGCCGAGGTCCGAGCCGATCGACTTCAGCTTCTTGGTGCCGAACACGAGCAGCACGATGACCAGAATGATCAGCAGATGTCGCGGTGCGAATAGGTCCACGTTGCACTCAGCCTCACGGTAGCTCGTCCTGATGATACGCCAGCTGTCCAGTCATGGCGAAATGCACTGGCGTTTCTGCCGGCAGCGTCACAGGCTCCGCCGTCTGCTGAGGGCAAGGCCCCTCCCCGCCTCGGGATCGGCTCACCGCGCGCGGGCTGGGTTCGGGTAGTGAAAAGGCGGGACGTAGGCTGCGGGATACGGCCGATAGTTAGGATCGGAGGGCGGCAGATCGGGCGGCAGCTCGCGGCTCAGCCCCGGCACACCCCGCGGCGCCTTGGCCCAGGAGCTCTCATAGTCCGCATTCACGTTGCAGTAGAAGTGCACCTTGCTGATCCTCCAGATGCCCTCCTCCTTGCGGTACTCGTTCTCGTAGATTCCCTCCTGCCACGCGGCGTGGCCGTCGGCCGAACCCATCATGATGAACGCGCGCCAGCGGCCCCGGGCGCTCAGTCCATCAGCCGCCGGATGCACCACGCCCTGTAACTGCAGGTGGTTCTGCAACATCCCGTCCGCAAGACCGCCCTGGCCGCCCGGCATCATCTGCAGGAGCTTTCGAGCCCGTGCCTTCCCGAGATAGACCCCGCGCCCGGAGTATTCGAGCGAGACATCCTCGGTCAGAAGCGCGAGTAGCTCAGCGAAGAGTGCCTTGTCGAGGTAGTAGCCGTAGATCCGCTGCAGATTGATGACCTCGTTGCGATCCTCGAGCAGCATCACTCGGCAGCGCAGCTCCAGCAGCTGCCGCTCGAGAGTGGCCAGACGCTCGGTCGGATGTTCATCGGAGTGCGGCATGGAGAGCCTCCGTTGGACGGTGCCAACGTGTATGGAGTTGGATATGAGGAGACATAAATTACGCAATATCAGTGTCTTAGGAGTTATTTTTAATAGACTATATGGGAAAAGCCCTGCTCGCGCCCGACTTGCGGCACCCGCCGCTTGCGTCTTAGACGGATTGCGCCGGGAGCCTCAAGGCTGGGGAAGCACTGGGATTTTCTGCCGCGCGCGCATCGGGAGCATTGTTTTTCCTAGAGGCTGCGGTATATTTCTGCTCCACTTAATTGAACCATCAGCATTCTTAAAAACCAAAATAACACGATGCACAGAGGTCCCAGGCGTCTCGCGGGTGACCGACCGGACGCGCTCGAGGCCGCATCCAAATGAGGCTCGTCATGAGCACTGCACGGGAGAAATTCCAAAGCGCGATGCTCGCGCTCGTGCGCTCAGGCCACATCAAGGACAGACTGGCGGAGGCTTATCGCAATCATCTCGCGGATCTTGCGGCAGAGGATCTGCCGGAGGAGATTCGCGCGGACTTCAATGCGCTCAGCATCACGTTGACGCGCGAGCGGCCGCTGCGCGGTGAGGATGCCGTGCGCGCGACGCTGCGCAAGATGTCGAACGATGAGGCCGACAGCATCGCGCTCATGCTCGTGCGCATGTTTGCTGCGCTGCCGCCCGGTGGAATCCGTCACAGCAAGTCGGCGCACGTCGTCCCGTTGTATCTCGCCGAGCTGCGCAGCTCCTAGCACGCGCGCTGCGGCGCGCTCAGTCGAGCTTGAACTCGATCACGTCCCAGCGCGTCGTCTCCTCGTGACGCGCCTGGCGACGCACGGCATCCACCAGGGCGCGCTCATCCCAGTCGATCAGCTCGTTGGCGAGGTCCGTGAGCTCCTTCGCGACGGGCACCTGAGAGCCGAAGCTCTTCATGAGGATGACGGGCTTCTGGCAAGCCTGTGCGTAGAGCAGCTGGAAGGTTACGAGCTCTCGATGGCGCTGATACAGGCTCGGTAATCCGATGATGGCCTCCGCGCTCGCGATCTGGCGCCGCAGATCTTCCTTCAACGCTTCCTTGTCCCCGACGGGCCGCTGCTCGGGTGTGCTGCAGTTGTGGTAGTAAAAGTTGCGCGCGCTCTCGAGATACTCGAACACGCGCAGATAGTCGTCATTGCGCTCCCACACATGCGTCACGAAGATACGGATGGGATTCGCCTGGGACATTACCCGTCCTTGCCAGCCGAGCGAGCGGTGAGATCCGCCGACTCAGTCTCGCACAGCCCGCAGGGCACGGCAAAGCCGGATTCTCCTGCGTTGCGGCGCATCGGGTGGTGCGGGCATTCGATAGTAGAATGCCGCGACTTCAACTTAATTCGGGGGCAGGGGCACGTTGCGTCTACTGGTCTATAACATCCGTTACGCCACCGGCACCGGGCCGGCGTTTCACCTTCCGGTTCCCGGGGCCGGCTATCTCCGCAGCAACCGCCGCGTGCTCAAGGGAATCACGGAATTCGTCCGGGCCGAGCATCCAGACATCGTAGGTCTGATCGAGGTGGACACAGGATCGATACGCACCGGCATGCTCAATCAGGCCGAGCATATCGCACAGGAGCTCGGGCACTACTCCACCTACGAGTGCAAGTACGGGACGGGCTCCATCAACCAGTTCGTCCCGATCGTGCGCAAGCAGGCCAACGCCTTTCTATCCGCTCCGCACGTGGCGGGCGCGCGCTTCCACTACTTCGAGACCGGCATCAAGCGCCTGATCATCGAGTTGGAGCTCGAGCAAGTGTGCGTCTTCCTGGTGCACCTGTCGCTCAAGTATCGCCAGCGCCAGTCGCAGCTGCGCTCGCTGCACGATCTGATCATGCGCTCTCACAAGCCGGTGATCGTCGCGGGGGACTTCAACACCTTCTGGGGAACGCACGAGATCTACCTCTTCATGCGCGCGACGGAGCTCAGGAGCGCCAATGCGGCGGGCTTACCGTCATTTCCTGCCCGGGTGCCGCGCATCGAGCTCGATTTCATTCTGGTGAGCTCGGGCATCGAAGTGACGCAGTTCCGAGTACCCGACGTGCGCTTCTCCGATCATCGTCCGCTCGTGTGCGACTTCAGCGTGGATCTGGATGCAGCGCGCAGGACGGCCGCCTGATGCCGAGTGCGGCCGGCAATTCCGGAACCTCATGGCAGATGCGGCGCGACGCTGATGCCATCGTCTGGCTGACGCTCGATAAGCCCGGCACCTCGACCAACGTACTTTCGCGCCCGGTGTTGGAGGAGCTCGCCGGGCACCTCGCCGCGCTCGAGGCCGCACCGCCGCGCGGACTGGTGGTGCGCTCGGGCAAGCGCGCTGGGTTCATCGCCGGCGCCGACATCAAGGAGTTCACGGCTCTCGTAGACGCCGAGCAGGGTTTCGAGCTCGCCCGCTCCGGGCAGCGTGTGCTCGATCAGCTCGAAGCGCTGCACTGCCCAACCGTGGCCGCCATTCAAGGGTTCGCCCTGGGTGGAGGACTCGAGCTGGCGCTCGCCTGTCAGTTTCGCGTGGCGGTCGGCGATGCATCGCTCGCGCTGGGGTTGCCCGAAGTGCAGCTCGGCATCCATCCGGGATTCGGCGGCACCGTTCGCACGGTGCGCCTGCTCGGAGTGCGCCCCGCCATGGAGATAATGCTGACGGGCCGTCCCGTGCGCGCCGACAAGGCGCTGCGCATCGGGTTGGTCGATCGGCTGGTCTCCGCCGGCGAGCTCGAGTCGAGCGCGCGCGAACTCGTGCTCCGCCCGCCGCCGCGGCGCACGGCACCGCTCACCGAGCGCCTGCTGAACGTTTCATTCATGCGTCCCTTGGTGCGCTCCGCTTTGTTGCGGCAGCTCGCCGGCCGAGTGCGGCGCGAGCACTACCCTGCCCCCTATGCGATCGTCGAGCTGTGGTCGCGTTACGCGGCGCGCGGGGAGGCGGCGTATATCGCGGAGGCGCGCTCGATCGCCGAGCTCTGCGGAACGCAGACGGCGCGCAATCTGGTGCGGGTGTTCCTGCTCCAGGATCGGCTGAAGGCCCTGGGCGCCAAGGCAGGAGCCTCCTTCGAGCGCGTGCACGTCATCGGCGCCGGCGTGATGGGCGGTGACATCGCCGCCTGGTGCGCGCTGCGCGGCCTGCAAGTCACTCTTCAGGACCGGGCTGCGGAGTTCATCGAGCCCGCGCTGCAACGCGCCCGCGAGCTGTTCGCGCGGCGCTTGCGTGATCCGGCTCAGGCCTCGCTCGCGAGCGAGCGCCTGCGCGCTGATGTCGCAGGAGAGGGCGTGCCGGCGGCGGATGTCGTGATCGAGGCCATCTTCGAGAGCCTCAACGCGAAGCGCGAGCTGTATGCGACGCTCGAGCCGCGGATGAAGGCCGATGCGCTGCTCGCGACCAACACCTCGAGCCTCATGCTCGAGCCGCTTGCCGCGCGGCTCGCCCGGCCCGAGCGTCTCGTCGGTCTGCATTTCTTCAACCCGGTCGCCCAGATGCCGCTCGTCGAGGTCGTGCACTCCCAGCAGAGCGATGCGGCGATCGTGCAGGCAGCGCTCACCTTCACGCGCCAATTGGACAAGGTGCCGCTGCCGTGTCGCAGCGCCCCCGGCTTCGTCGTCAACCGCGTTCTCATGCCATACCTCAACGAGGCCATGTTCGCCGCTCAGGAGGGCATCCCGCTCGCCACGATCGACGCGGCCGCCGTGCGCTTTGGCATGCCGGTGGGACCCATCGAGCTGGCGGACATCGTCGGACTCGACACGGCGAGTCACGTGGGCGAGATCATCGCGGAGGAGCTCGGGCGGGAAGCACCCGACCTCACACGGCTCAAGCAACTTGTCGCGGCCAAGAAGCTTGGGCGCAAGAGCGGCCAGGGCTTCTACACCTGGCAGGACGGCAAGGCCATCAAACCGCCTGCACAAGGGTCGATACCGCCGGATCTGGAGGACCGGCTGATCCTCGCGATGGTGAACGAGGCGGCTGCGTGCTTGCGCGACGCGGTCGTTGAGGAGCCCGATCTGCTCGATGTGGCCGTGATTCTCGGCACCGGCTTCGCGCCCTTTCGCGGTGGGCCCCTCGCCTACGCGCAGCACCGGGGCATCCCGGGCCTGCTGGCGCGACTGCGGCAACTGGCCGAGCGATATGGTTCTCGTTTCCTTCCTGATGCGGGCTGGAGCGCCTTGGAGACGCGTGGAAAACCGTGAACAGCGTTCCGGAGCCTCCAGGCTGCTGTGTTAACATTCTATCGTTGCGCCGCATCAAAAGTCTTTGATTCATAAGGCAATGGTCGAAGAACGCGAAGCCAGTGTCCAAGTGCTGAAGAACTTCACGCCCCTGGACGGGCTGAAGCGCGAAAACATTGCTGCACTCGCCAAGAAGGTCAGCATCCGCACCATGGCGGCGGGACGCTACCTCTTCAAAGAAGGCGACACCGACCGGCGCACGGTCTGGCTCGTCGGCGGGCTGGTCGAGCTGCGCGAGGGAGAGCGCACGGTGGGCATGATCCGGGGTGGTACGGCCGAGGCGCGCAATCCCCTTTCGCCCCAGCTGCCGCGTCGCGTGGGCGCGCGGGCCGTCGACGAGATCAGCTACCTGGCGATCGACAGCGAGCTGCTCGATGTCATGATCACCTGGGATCAGACGGGCACGTACGAGGTGGAGGAGCTGCAGCAGCAGCTGGCCGGCGCGAGCGGCGATGATTGGATGACGACGTTGTTGCAGACGAAGTCCTTCCATCGCATACCCCCGGCGAACATCCAGGCGATCTTCCTGCGCATGCAACGCGTGCCCTACCGCGCTGGCGAGGTTGTCATCAAGCAGGGCGACGAGGGCGACTACTTCTACGTCATCGTCAGCGGCAAGTGCGCCGTGACCCGTGAGACTCCGCTGAACAAAGAGGGCATCAAGCTCGCCGAGCTCACCGTAGGTGATACCTTCGGTGAGGAGGCGCTGATCGCCGAGGCGAAGCGCAACGCCACGATCACCATGGTGAGCGATGGCGTGCTCATGCGGCTCGCCAAGCAGGACTTTCGCGAGCTGATGAACGAGCCGCTGCTGCAGTGGGTAAGCTATGAGCAGGCGCGCGAAGTGGTCGCACGCGGCGGTAAATGGCTCGATGTCCGCCTGCCCAGCGAGCACCAGAACCTGAGCATCGAGGACTCCCTCAACATCCCGCTGTATTTCATCCGCCTCAAGCTGTCCTCGCTCGATCGCAACACCCCGTATGTCGTGTATTGCGACACGGGTCGACGCAGCTCCGCCGCCGCTTACATTCTGGTCGAGCGCGGCTTCGATGCCTACGTGCTGCGGGGCGGGCTCACGAGCGGCGGCGTCGCTCTGCGCCGCAGCGGCTGATCTGCAGCTGCCCGCAACAGCGCACCTCGCTGCTGCCCCGCACGCGGGCCTAGTGGCGCGTGAGACCGCTCAGCATCCGGTCGTGCAGATCACCCCGCTCGATATTGAGGTTCTGGTCGAGCTTGGATGCATAGAGCGCTTTCAGGAACGCGGCATCGGCCTCCGTGAGCGAATCGGGCGCCACTCGCGCGCGGCAACCGGATGAGAACAGGTCGATGATGCTCGGCAGTGCGCTGCAGGTGTCGAGCGAAGCCATCCGCGTCAGTGCGAGCATCGCGATGTAGTCCGAGACCGCGCCGAGCGGGTATTCGGCCACTGACTTCGCATCGACGATGACGAGCACGTGAAGGAACTCGCTGCTCAGGTCCTTACCGATGTGGCTGCCGGCGATCCCCGATGGGCCGAGGCCTCCGAGCCCGGCACCGAACTCCGAGTCGGCCTGAGCGCCATTGATGATCGGTGAGAGAGCCGTGGCCGCCGCCGCATCGATGTTGGGTCCGTTGAGGCCTGCGACCGGACGTTGCCCGCCGATCATCGAGCGCGTCCCTGTGAGATACCACGCCTGAATGACGCGCGTGAAACGGCGTCCCGGACGCAAGCCGAGAAGACGCGGGTAGCTCGTCGCAATGTGATCCAGGAGTTGCTGTGGCGCGGGCGTGAAGGCGATTTCGAGGTTTATCCTGCACTTCGCGGCGTGCTCCGCAGCCGGGGCGCCCACGCTCTTCGCGATGCTCAGCACTTTGCGCGACACGAACGCATTGTACTCGGGCAGCAATCCGGTCGTGGTCGGGCAGATTCCCTCGCGCCAACGTCCGAGCTGATTGATCGTGAGGCTCGGCTCCCCATGCGACTGCACGAACAGCGGCACGATCACATGGTCCAAGGTACGCCGATCCATGAGGCGTGGCGCGGTCACCTGTACTTCGGCAAGCGGCTGGGAGTCCGAACCTTGCGGCTTGCTTACCGCCTGCGCAGCTGCATCGGTGACGAGCAGGCGACAGAGCGCAAGGAGCACCGCCCCGAGAGCACAGTTGCAGTACCATTGCATCAAACAAGACCCCGGGGGAGATCGGCCATGAACAGAATACTCGTAGTGCTGATGGCGAGTCTTGCGGTGCTGTCCGCCTGTGCCAAGAGTGCCGCGCCGGATACGGCCGCGGATGAGGCCGCCATCCGCGAGAGCGGACACGCGTGGTACAAGGCCTATAACGCCGCGGATATGGCGACTCTGGTAGCGCTCTACTCCGACGATGCCGTCGTCCAACCGCCCAATGCCCCAGCGGTGCGTGGTGGCGCGGCCATTCGTGAGTTTTTCACCAAGGACGCTGCGCAGATGCAAGGGGCAGGATTGACGGGTGTCGAGGGCGCGACGAGCGATGTCGGCGTGGCGGGCGATCTCGCCTGGCAGAGTGACACCTACACGCTTACCGACAAGTCGGGCGCAACCGTGGAAAGCGGCAAGACTCTGACCGTGTTCGAGCGCAAGAACGGAAAGTGGTTGATGATCCGCGATACGTGGAATGCGGACGCCCCGTCGACCCTTCCGAGCCCTTCGCCGACAACGGCCCCTTCCAAGTAGCTGGACCGATCGTTTCCTACCCGCCGTGCTCGCTGCCCCCGTCGTGCACCGGGGCGATCGTCATGCCTGCGTGCGACCGCTTCACTGCATGACCGATATTGGGTTGCGCACCTCGTTCTTGGTATCGACTTGCACGCGACGCGCCAGATTCGGCTCGACCTGTCGAAGCGCTCCGGCCACTTGCTCGTTGATCTGCGCATCGCTCGCCGGTTGCGCGCTAGAGGCGAGCGCGGCGCTGCCGAGCAGTATCAGACCTCCGACGACGGTGACGACTGATTTTGCGTGACTCAATTTGCATCTCCTGCACGGATACTGAACACTCAATCTACCCTCCAGCTGTTCCTTAGATGCGTCGGCCTCATGAATCGTTGCAGGGCGCATCACAATGCACGCAGCGGTGCCATCGAGGTGACAATTGGGCAGCGCCCGCCCGCTGTGCGGTGGGACTTTCATGTTTCTGAAATGACGGCGAGCTTGGCCGCAGAATACGCACACCAAGGCGGCCCCATGCACAGGGATCAACGTAGACAGATCATTCGGCAGCGGTACCTATCCGGTGAGCTGCCACCCTACTCGCCGGGCAAGGCTTTCGGCGGAATGGGCGCGGGACGCGTGTGCGACTGCTGCGGCGATGTGATCGACCAGCGCGACATCGAATACGAAATCGAACTGCCCGACGGGCGCCAGGTGCTCAGTCACATTGGTTGCTGGCTGGAGTGGGCCGCCCTCACGCAACATGCGGCGCAAGATCCGGATGTCGCGTAGCGCGCGCGCCGCGCCCCGAGTCACATCGTATGTGCCGGTATCCGTTTCAGACCAATGAGATACTGGCGAAACGTAAGCCCATGTAAGCCCTGCGACTTACAGGCGCGTAGACTGCCCGGCCCATGGCGGGCGACCCCTGGGTTGGTTGAGCGACGCATGCGTGAATTGCGCGGTGAGCTCGCACCGAGGCCGACGGCGCCGATTGAACGACCGCCAGCGGTCGCACTCATCGAGACGCTGACCGGATCTTGCTCGTGCGATGCGTGCGCGTAGCGGGCTCGATGCTCGGCGCAGCTCTTTGCGTGCAGTGCCTACGTGCTCTACGCGCACGGCAACCCCGAGGTGCGCTGGCGCAAAGCACCGCGCGCCGATGCGAGCGCCGAGCGATACCACGAGGTCATGTAGGGGCGCGGTCCCGGCCCGAGCGGGACGTCAAATGGGCGACGATCGGCCGCAACGCCGTGCGGTGAGGTAGGGATGCGCCCTGCGGGCCGTAATGGCCCGGAGCGTGACTTGGGCCCGAGCTCAGGTCAGCGCGCGAACACGATGATGGCCGCCGGCCCGCCGAGCGTCTTACCGCAGCCCCGCGGCAATCCCTGCCAATAGCGAAGTAGTTGGCGAACGGCAGAAACCGGCCAAAACCGGAAATCAGCTCTGTGGAATTGCCCGCCAGTTTGCGGTCATTCGAGCGCCTGCGGACGGAACCGCCGCTTACGGCCCAAGAGCGGAAGTGCGCCACCTCAATCAAAAGACCCGGAAGGGCTCGGTCAAAAGCGGCCGTCTGCTGAGCCGTTTGACTGCCCTTACTTCGTCCCGACCGCCGCTTGCACGATGAAGCTCGCGCTGAATTCGCCCTTTGCGTTGAGAGTCTCCAGATCGCCAAGCAAGGCCTGTGCGGTCGCTTGATCGATCAGTTCGACATGAATGAACATCGGCATTTGTTGAAAAATGAAGGCGCGCCAAAACGGATGTGCATCCAGATTATCGGTGTGAGCCAGGAAAGCCTGGGTTCGGATATCCGTGAGCCCGGCGGAGTGGAAGTGACGGGCAAGGTTGAGGCTGACGAAATAGTCGTAGCACGCCTTTCTGAAGATCGCGTTGAAGGCGTCCAAAGCCTCCGGCCGGCTTGAGCTGACGGCAAAAAACGGCAGCCATTCAAGTGCGCCAACGTGTCCGCGGCTACGAGTGACCCGCGTCATTTCAGTCAACGCCGCCTTCGGAGGACCAGCGTGGATGAGCACCTTGTCGCAGAACGCAGCATCAAATTCATTGTCACCAGCCGCGATGGAGCGGATGTCGCCAATTTCGTACCGCGCGTTGGCGGCGCCGAGCTGCTCAGCGCGTGCACGCGCGCTTTCGACAAAAGCCTCGGTCGGATCATTTCCGGTGATGCGTCCTTTCTTCCCGACGACGGACAGAACGTCGGATAGTGCCGCCCCGGTCCCACAACCGGCCTCGATCACTGAAGAGCCCTGAGATATTCCAAGGTTTTGTAGCAGCCACCGCCGCGCATCGTGATAGGCCGGAAGCGTCGCCATTGCCTCCAATATGTGACTAATCCCGGTGACCGGCTCGGCTGGCATTTCATTGAGCGTACCGAAGAAATCTGATCCCCAGTCCGCCGCGCTGGGCGGCTTCGCCTCGTTGCCCATGGTTCTGCCCCCCAAGGAATTGCTTTCACGGAGATCGCGGTAACATCTGAAGATGCCATCGCAAGCAGCTTGTTAGCAATACGCCGAACGGCGTATGGTCTGCAACATGGAGCAGATCAGCTCACGGGATTTGTGCAATGTCCTCGGGGCGGTCGCGATCCTCAACGAAGATCTCGATCTGGCGACTTTGGCGCAACGTACAGTCGCTGCCGTGACGCGTGTGCTGCCAACCGATATGGTGACCTACAACGAGGTTGACCTGGTTCGGCGGGTCGACCGAATTTTCGTCTCACCGGATGATCCGCGGCTGATGCCCGACACGCTCCAGTATGCGACTTTCATGCGGCATATCGACGAGCATCCGGTGATCGCACACAATGCCCGCGTTCCCGATCCGATACCACGAAAAATCTCCGATTTCCTGACCGACCGGCAGTTTCGGTCTCTTGGGCTGCATTTTGAGTTTTTCCGGGCGTTCGACATCAATTACCAGATAGCGCTCGTGGTGCAACACGCCGGCCAACAGATGATTGGGATCGCCGCGAACCGCGCGCTGTCCGATTTCACGGAGCGCGAACGCACTTGTCTTGCTTTGTTGCGTCCGCATGTTGTGCAGGCCTACCGAAACGGGACTAACGTTGAACGCGCTCGGGCCGAGTTCCGTCGTGGTCTAGACGCCAACCCGGCCGGAGGCCTCACCCGGCGCGAAACGGAAGTACTTCACTGGGTAGCCAGTGGAAAGTCGAATGACGATGTTGCGCGGATCATCGGCGCGAACTCCGCGACAGTGAAAAAGCACCTTGAACACATTTACGACAAGCTTGGCGTTGCGAACCGCACCGCCGCGAGCGCGTTGTATTTCCGATTCAAACGCGTTTGATCTCTCTAACGAAACGCCCACTGATGCAGCTAGAAGTTCTGACGCCCGATAGCAGACGGTCGTCAACGGCGCCTCAGGGTCGATAGCGCGCATTGCGGTCATCGCATAGCATTACTCAATGTGGCGGCTCAGAAATGCAGCGAAGTAGGCCGAATGGGCCCGCCCGAATCGGCTATAAGCTACATCGTATGCGTCGGCTTGTCCCCGGAGAGCGCGCCGGCGAGATAGGTCTCGATCTTCTTCTGCGTCTGCCCGCGATCCTGGTCGCTGAACTGCACGCCGATGCCTGCGGTGCGCTTGCCCTGAGCTCCCTTCGGGGTGACCCAGATGACGCGCCCGGCGACCGGCAGCTTCTCGTCCTCGCCCATGAGGTTCAGCAGCATGAACACCTCGTCACCGAGGCGATAGTTGCTATTGGTGGGAATGAACAGACCGCCATTGCGCACGAAAGGCATGTAGGCGAGATACAGAGCGCTCTTGTCCTTGATGGTGAGCGTCAAAAGTCCTGGTTTATTGCCGCCGACACGCCCAGTCATTTCCGTTTTCACGTCCGAGCAATCAAGTTCGCACTGATCGTAACAGGCTCTCGAGCGCAAGCGCACGGTTTATCGGTGTGGGGAGCGCCGCTTTCAGCTCACGTACCCCGTCGAGAAGCCGGAACAGGTCAGGCGTATTCATGACCGAATCCGGCCCGCGCTGGTGCGCGCCAGCGCGCACTTCTGCAGCTACCGCCGGGCCCACGAGGCTGCGCCGGATGCATTCCGTGAGCCAGTTCTCAAGGCACCTGAGCCGCAGCGGCAGCTCCGATCGGCTCCAGCGTTCCGCGGCAATGACCGGATCCGTTCGACCTCCACGGATTTCCTCCATCGTGCGCACCACATCGGTGCGCAGATTGCTAACAGTCCCCGGATCGAGCGTGGCCGCCGCCAGAGGCGCCTCGCCGATCACATCGAGCACGGCCTCCCAGTCCCCTGTCCCCCGTGCGCTCTGCAGCCAGAGCAGGCTCTGCGCCCGCGTGGGCGCGCGCACGCGCACGCGCTGACAACGACTGGTGAGCGTCGGCGGCAGCCGCGAGGGCTGCGCGGCCACCAGCATCAGGAGAGTTCGTGGCGGTGGCTCCTCGAGCATCTTCAGCAGCGAGTTGGCGGCAAAGCGGTTGAGCGTGTCCGCAGGCTCGATGATGGCTACTTTGTAACCCCCCTGATGGCTGCTGAGAGCGAGCTCGGCACCGAGCTCACGAATCTGCTCTATCCGAATCTGCTGCGAGTCCTCGAGCGGACGCACGAGCAGCAGGTCGGGATGGCGCTCCTCGGCCGCACGGCGGCAACCGTTGCAATGCCCGCAGGGTGGCGCGCCGGAAGTGCACAGCACCAGCTGCGCGCTCCAATTGGCGAGCAAGGAGCCGCCGCTTCCCTCGGCCGCCTGGATGAGAATCGCGTGGGGCATCCTGCCGGCTGCGTGCGCGGCTTTGAGCGCCGCCATGCTCTCTTCCAGCCAGGGGACACTCACGCGCGATGCCTCGACAGCCGTGCCGTTGCCGCTCACAGCAGCTTCTCGAGGATCGCGGTCACATCGTCGCGCACGGTTGCCAGCGAACGGCTCGCATCGATCACGCGAATGCGGCGCGGCTCGCGCTGTGCGAGCTCCAGGTAGGCGCTGCGCACCCGCTCGAAAAAGGGTGCGCGCTCCTGCTCGAAGCGGTCGACGCGTGAGCCGCGCGCCCGCGCGCGCTGCAGGCCGAGGGGCACGGGTAGATCGAGCAGCAGTGTGCAGTCGGGCCACAGATCTCCGTGCACGACCGTGGCGAGTTGCTCGATGAGCTCCGCGGCGACACCCCGGCCGGCGCCCTGATAGGCACGCGTCGCATCCGTGAAGCGATCACAGATGACCCACTCACCCCGCGACAGGGCCGGACGGATCAGGTTCTCGAGGTGGATGCTGCGCGCGGCAAACATGAGCAGCGTCTCGGCGGAGGGCGCAATGCGCTCCGCGCTCGCATGCAGCACGATCTCGCGCACCCGCTCGGCGAGCGCCGTGCCGCCGGGCTCGCGCGTGGCGCGCGCCGCGATGCCGCGCGCCGCGAGCCACTCGAGCACGATCTGCGCCACGCTCGTCTTGCCGGCGCCCTCGATGCCCTCGAGGGTCACAAACCGTCCGCGGCTCATCGCCCGCTCCGTGCGGATCTCGCGGCCGGCGCCGGCATCGCCGGGACAGCTCCCTGGACGCGCAGCCGCTGCAGGTAATGCTGGACCGCCGCGTTGTGCTCCGCGAGCGTTGCGGAGAAGTGATGGGCGCCATCGCCATCGCCGGTGGCAACAAAATACAGCTCGCCCGTCGCAGCCGGGTGCACGGTGGCGAGGATGGCCTCGCGGCCCGGCAGCGCGATGGGAGTCGGCGGCAGACCCGAGCGCGTGTAGGTGTTGTAAGGCGTGTCCGTGCTGAGGTCGCGCGTGCGAATGTCACCGGCGTACTGCGCACCCATGCCATAGATGACCGTGGGATCGGACTGCAAGCGCATTCCCTTGCGCAGCCGGCCGAGGAAGACGCCGGCGATCCGCGGGCGCTCCGTGGCGAGTCCGGTCTCTTTCTCGACGATCGAGGCGAGAACGAGTGCATCGTACGGGGTGGCGAGCGGCGTCACGTCCGCGCGCTGTGTCCAGGCATCGCTGAGCACCTGCTGCATGCGCTCGTACGCCTGTTTCAGGATCTCCGCATCCGTCGTGCCTGCGGCGAAGCGGTAGGTGTCGGGGAAGAAGCGCCCCTCGGGCTGCTCTCCTGCGTGTCCGATCTCAGCCATCACTTCTGCATCGCTCTTGCCGCGCAGCGTGGCATGCACCTTGGGATCGTTCTCGAGCGCGCGGCGAAAGTCCGCAAACGTCGCTCCCTCCACGATCGTGAGCGCCTCGAGCACCACGCGCCCCTCGATCAACATCGTCACGATCGTCGCAGCGCTCGCGTGCGGGGGAATTTCATACTCCCCGGCTTTCGGTTTGAAGCGACGGCCGTGCAAGCGCAGATCGAGCTCGGTGAGACGCGGATGTGCCAGCACGCCCGCGGTCGAGAGCTGAGCGAGCACGGCGCGCACGCCGGTGCCCGCTGCCACCACGACGCGTGTCGCCTGGGGCGCAGGGCCAGCGGCTGCGTATTGCGCATCGAGCCAGCGGCCGATTCCCAGCAGCGCGCCAGCGAGCCCGCCCAGCAGCAGCACCGCCATGAGCAGCCGGCTACGCATCCTCGGGCCCCTCGAGAAGGCTGTGAATCAGTTTCTGCACGCGCCGCGTCATCGCTCCCGGCACGAGAGTGCGAGCACCCACTGCACGCACCGGCCACACTCCGATCCGTGCGTTCGTCAGAAAGATCTCTTCGGCCGCCTCGAGCTCGGCGTGCCCGAGCGCTGCTTCCGCGGTGGCGATTCCGGAGGCGGCAGCCGCATGCAGCACCGCACGGCGCATCACGCCCGCCACGCCGCACCGATCCAGCCGTGGCGTGAGCAGGCGCTTGTCGTTCACGATGAACACATTGCACATGGTGCCTGAGACGAGCAAACCCGAGCTACTGAACAGCAGTGCATCGAAGATCTGCGGATCGCGCCACTCGCCTCGAGCGAGCACCTGCTCCAGACGATTCAGATGCTTGAGACCGGCGAGCAGCGGATTCTCGCCCAGCCTCAGCTCCGCAATGCGCACGGCGACTCCGTCCTCGATGCAACGTGAATCTTCCTGCGGCCAGGCAAAGCGCAGAGTGATGCGAGTCGCATGTTCGTCGCCGCGCGCGCCGTAGCCGCGCGCCGTGGCGGGTCCGCGTGTCACGATCACCTTGAGCAAGGCGGAGGCCTGTCCAGCCGCAAGGCTCTCGAGCTCGCGTCGCAGCTCGCCGAAGGGATTGAAGGCGATACGCAGCCGCGCGCAGCCGAGCGCCAGCCGCTCGAGATGAAAATCAAGCAGCCGCGGCCGTCCCTGCCGGCAGGCGATCGTCTCGAACAAACCGTCACCGTAGTGCAGGCCGCGCTCGAGCACGCTGAGCGAATGAGGCTCCCCGGCGGCGTGCAGTACTGGGCGACCGTTGACGAGCGCGGCATCGGCTAACTCGGGCGTCGCCCCCGCTGTCGTCGCGTGCGTGCTCATGCCCGGCGCCGCTCGATTTCGAATGCGGCGAGCAGGCCGCGTGCCTTGGCGCGGGTCTCCTCCAGCTCGCGCTCGGCGACCGAGTCGGCCACGATACCGGCACCGGCGCGCAGCGAGATCTCCGTGTCACGCACGGTTATCGTGCGGATCAGAATGTTGGTGTCCAGCGTGCCGTCGCGGGAGAGAAACCCAAGCGAGCCGGTGTAGGCGCCGCGGCCCTCGCCCTCGAGCTCCGCGATGATCTGCATGCAGCGGAACTTCGGACACCCGGTGATGGTGCCGCCGGGGAATACGGCGCGCAGCGCGCCGATCGGCGTCACCTCGGGGCGCAATCGTCCGCGCACGCTCGACACGATGTGATGCACGTGGGCGTAGGTCTCGGTCACCATCAGCTCATCGACGCTCACCGTGCCCGCCTCGCACACGCGGCCCAGGTCGTTACGCTCGAGATCGATCAGCATGATGTGCTCGGCGCGCTCCTTGGGATGCGCGATGAGCGCCGCCGCCTCGATGGCATCATCGCCCGGGCGCCTGCTGCGCGGTCGCGTGCCGGCAATCGGCCGCGTTTCCACGGCGCCATCCGCCAGGCGCAGCAAACGCTCGGGCGAGGAGCTCAGCACAGAGACGCCACGCCACTGTGCGAGCGCCGCGAACGGGGCGGGATTGGTTGCGCAGAGTCGCGCGTAGAGCGCGGGCACCATTGCGCTGCCCCCGCGCAGTGTGCGTTGCGGGTCGCCCGGCACCTCGATGTGCCACGCTCGGGACAAGTTGGCCTGATAGATGTCACCGGCGCGGATGTAGTCCTGAGCACGGTGAACCCGCTCCAGGAACAGTGCCGGCTCCTCCTCGCGGATCCGTCCACTGAGCAGGGCGGCACTTCCGGCGCGGCCGAAGCTGTCGACGCTCAGCTCCTTCGCGGCGCGGTGAGCGTCGCGCTCGAGCAGCTGCAGGAGATCGCCGCAGTCGGCCTCGGCGATCGCGAGCACACGATCGGTGGCACGCTCGTGAAGCAGGGCACACGGTGTGCGTAACGCGAACGCCTGCCACGGCAGCGAGCTCGACGGCAAAGCGAGTCGCGGCTCGATCTCGTGTGCAAGCTCATAGCCGAGAAACAGCGCCCAGCCGCCACTGAAGGGCCATCCGTGCCCCGCCTGAGGCAAGCGCTCGTGCTGCCACCAGCGCTCGAGGTTCGCCAGAAAGCCGCCACGCTCGGGCGTGATCCCCTCCCCCGCCACGCGGCCGGACGGACCCAGCCAGAGCGCCGCCCGCGGCCACGCGGCGAGCACGCTATAACGTCCCAGAGGCCCCGCCGCGACGCTTTCGAAGAGCACGGGATAATGCGCCGCGTCGCTGACGGCCAAGCGGCGCAGCACCTGCGGCGGCACGTCGAGCGTGCGCGCAATGGGGTCGGAGGCGGATGTGCGCGCTCTCATCGGCGCACTATGCCGCGACTCAGTCGAGCCGCGAAAGGGATTCAATCAGGTCAGGCGCTGAAAGATCAGCGTACCGTTGGTGCCGCCGAAACCGAAGGAGTTCGACAGAGCGGTCTCGATCTTCATCGACCGGGCGGTATTCGGCACGAAGTCCAGATCACACTCTGGATCGGGCGTGCGGTAGTTGATCGTCGGCGGTGCAACCTGGTCCCTGAGCGCGAGGATCGAGAAGATCGCCTCGACCACCCCGGCGGCCCCGAGCAGGTGGCCGGTCATGGATTTGGTCGAGCTGATGGCGAGCGAATGCGCGTGCGCCCCGAAAGCGCGCTTCATGGCGACGGTCTCGGCCTTGTCGCCCGCCGGGGTCGAGGTCGCATGCGCGTTCACGTACTGCACGTCCTCGGGGTTCAGTGCCGCATCCGCCAGCGCGTTCACCATGGCGAGCCGGGCTCCCTCGCCGTCTTCCGGCGGCAAGGTGATGTGGTAAGCATCGCCGCTCATCCCGAAGCCTGTGAGCTCGGCATAAATGCGCGCACCGCGACGCTTCGCGAACTCCAGCTCCTCCAGAACGACTGCCCCACCGCCATCACTCAGAACGAAACCGTCGCGCTCCAGATCCCATGGCCGGCTCGCCTCCTGCGGCGCCTCGTTGCGCGTGGACAGCGCTTTCGCCTGCGCAAAGCTAGCCAGGCCGCAGACGGTGGTCGCCATCTCCCCGCCGCCGGCGATGATCAGGTCTGCATCGCCGTACTGGATGGTGCGCATCCCGAGCCCGATGGCGTGCGTGGACGTGGTGCAGGCGGTGACCACGCCCAGGTTGGGACCTTGCAAACCGTACTTGATCGACAGCAGCCCGGAGATCATGTTGATGATCGTCGAGGGGACAAAGAACGGCGAGATCTTGCGCGGGCTGCCCGATCTGAGGTAATCGCCGTACTCCTGCTCGATCGTCCACAGGCCACCGATGCCCGCGCCGCAGACGGCGCCGCAGCGCGTGCGGTCGACCTTGCTGAAATCAATGCCCGAGTCGCTGACTGCCTGGATGCCGGCCGCCACGCCGTAGTGCTGGAAGTCGTCCATGCGGCGCGCTTCCTTTGGCGAGAGGTACTGCGCGACTTCGAACTCTCGCACCTGACCGCCGAAGCGCACGGGAAACGCGCTCACGTCGAAGCGCGTGACGGGTCCGATGCCACTCTGACCTTTCAGTATGGCTTCCCAGGCCGATTTAACCGTACTGCCTACGGGCGAGACGATGCCCAGACCCGTCACGACCACACGACGCTTGGTCACACGTTACCTGTGTTGAATCCGAGAGTGGCTATCCCGCCCATGCGTGCCGTCGATCCGGCGGCACGAGGAACCCCGGGGTCCCTCAGGCCTTGTTGCGGCGTTCGTTGATGTAGTCGATCGCCTGGTGCACCGTCGTGATCTTCTCGGCATCCTCATCCGGGATCTCGATCTCGAACTCTTCCTCGAGAGCCATTACCAATTCGACCGTATCCAGCGAGTCCGCGCCCAGATCGTCGACGAAGGAGGCGTCATTTGTGACCTGTTCTTGCTTCACGCCCAGCTGCTCGGCGACGATGGCCTTTACTTGCTGCTCGACCGTGCTCATTACGCGATTGTCCTTCTAGAAGATGATGCCGCGTGCACACCGGGGCGGTGGCACGGGGCGCGGTATTGTAGGGGAACACCTCCGCCGCTGCCAGCCGAGAGTCCCGGGAGTGATTGTTTTTCTTGGCGAAACCCCACGCTGCCTACCGCGAGCTGCCACGCGCAGCAAAGACGCGGTGAGTGTTGTGGACTCCTTGTGGCGATAATCCAACGCAGCGCGCGCCTGCCGCGCGCAGCACGGCCTACGGCATGTAGAGTCCGCCGTTGACGTGCAAGGTCTCGCCCGTGATGTAGGCCGCCTGGGGCGAGGCCAGGAACACCACCGCCGCGGCGACATCCTCCGGTGCTCCCAGGCGCTCCATCGGAATTTGCGTGCGCAGCGCGCTGCGTTGCTCCTCGTTGAGCGCACGCGTCATATCGGTGTCGATGAATCCCGGCGCCACGGCATTCACGGTGATCCCGCGCGCGGCCACCTCCCTGGCGAGTGACTTCGTAAATCCGAGAATGCCCGCTTTTGCAGCCGCATAGTTGGCCTGCCCCGAATTACCCGTGAGCGCTACCACCGAGGTGAGGTTGATAATGCGACCGTGGCGCTCCTTGAGCATGCGGCGCAGGACCGCCTTCGAGAGGCGGAACACCGAGGTGAGATCGGTCGTGAGCACCTGCTGCCAGTCCTCGGCCTTCATGCGCAGCAGCAGCATGTCGCGCGTCACGGCTGCGTTGTTGACCAGCACGCTCGGCATGCTCTGGGTGCGCTCGAGCTCCTCGAGCAGGGTATCGATCGAGGCTTCGCTAGCCACGTCGAGGACCACGCCGCGACCGTTGTATCCGTGCGACGCCAGAGTGGCTGCCAGACTCGCCGCTCCCTCGGTGGTGGTCGCGGTGCCGATGACGCGTGCGCCGGCGGACGCAAGAGCGAGTGCGATGGCACGGCCGATGCCTCGGGAGGCACCGGTGACCAGTGCGATTTCCTTCTCAAGCATGAGCGTCTCCCGGTTCGCGGGTACTTGCCAGCGCCGCATCGATCGAGGCGCCGTCTTCCATCGCCACACACTGCACCACCGCGCCGGCGCCAGCGATGCGTCGATTGAGCGCCGTCAGCACCTTGCCCGGCCCGCATTCGATCAGCTGCCGCGGATTGCGGGCGAGAAGCGCCTGCACGGTCTCCTGCCACCGCACCGGGGATGCCAGCTGCCGCACGAGCAGCTGCCTGATGTCGTCCACGTTCGAGTGCGGCTGCACGTCGGCAGCGCTCAGATACGTGATTCGAGGTGTCCGCAGCGACACCCCATCGAGCTTCTTTGCGAGCCGTTGCGCGGCGGGACGCATGAGACTGCTGTGAGCGGGCACGCTGATGGGCAGCATGATCGCCCGCTTCGCGGCGAGCCGCTTGGCCTCCTCCGTGGCCCGCTCGACGGCCGCCCGCTCACCCGCGATCACCACCTGGCCGGGTCCGTTGAAGTTGACAGGCTCGACGACTCCGCCACTTGCGGCGGCCACTCGACAGGCTTCGAGGACCTGCTCGTCGGAGAGACCGAGGATCGCGGCCATAGCCCCGCTGCCGCTCGGTACCGCCTCCTGCATGACCCGGCCACGGAAACTGACGAGGTCGATCGCCGCCTCGAGCTCGAGCGCCCCGGCGCAAACGAGCGCCGTGAATTCGCCGAGGCTGTGACCGGCGACCACGATGGGATCGACTCCGCCGCGCTGCTGCCACACACGCCACAAGGCGATTCCGGCCGCCAGCATCGCAGGTTGCGTGTACTCCGTTGCGTTCAGTCGCTCCGCGGGACCGGATTGGGTCAGCTCCCATAAGTCGTAGCGAAGTACCCGTGAGGCTCTCTCGAAGGTCGAGCGTACTTGCGGCTCGGCGGCAAGCGATGCGAGCATCCCTGGGGACTGTGAGCCCTGCCCCGGAAACACGAGCGCGAACGTCATCGATCAGCCTTTCCCCGGCGAGTGTCGAAAAGCGCGCGATTATAACGGCTCGCGGCGGGGCCTCAGGAACAGCGCGGCCATGAGTCCCCCGAGCACTCCATACAGATGCGCATCGACCACGACGCTGGCACCGCCCGTGACCAGCGGGAGCGCTCCCACCCATTGCTCATAGAGCAGCTTGCCGACCATGAAGAGCGCGAGGATCCACCCGAGCCGATCGCGGCGCCGCAGGTAAGCGAGAGTGCCGGCCGCGAGCACGCCGTGCAGCACGCCCGAGGAACCCACGTACCACTGCACAGTCGAATCACCGAGCCACAGACCCACGTCGATGGCAATGACGGTGCTGGCGAGGATCAGGAGCCACCCGCGCGGTGTGTACTCCCGCGCGAACAGGGCCCAGATGAGCACCAGCCCCAGTACGTTGAGGACTGCATGCTCGAAGCTCAGATGGACGAGGTGCGCCGTCACGAGCCGCCACCACTCGCCGCTGGCGAGTGCTCCACGGTCGTACCGCAGTGCCAGGCGCGCGGCGTCACCGCCGAGCTCCGTAGCCAGCAGCGCGAGGCAGGTGAGGCCGAGCGCCAAGCCCCGGGGCCCGTCGCAGTTCAGCGACTTGAGTGTGCGGCGGAACCCGTCGACAGGATGCGGGACGGCCATTTGTTATGATCCGGCGCCACTTGGCAGCCATGCTTCGGGATCGTTCGCCATGCGCAAGTTCCTAGCCGCCCATCGCTCTCCGGCGCGTGATGCCGGTTTCACGCTGATCGAGATCATGGTCGTCGTGATCATCATCGGACTGCTCGCGGCCGTCATCGTCCCGCAGGTGGTCGGGCGCGTGGAGGATGCGCGCATCGCCAAGACGCGGCAGGACATCCAGGCAATATCGACCGCGCTCACGCTTTATCGGCTGGACAATTTCAAGTATCCGACGACCGACCAGGGGCTGCGTGCGCTGGTGCAGCAGCCCGCCGATCCGACCATCAAGAACTGGAAACAGGGCGGCTATCTGCAACAGGGGTTCTCGCTCAAGGATCCCTGGGGCAATGATTACCAGTACGTCAACCCCGGCACTCATGGCGGGGAGTATGACCTGTTCTCCTACGGTGCTGACGGCCAGGAAGGCGGTGAGGCTAACAACGCCGATATCGGCAACTGGAATCTCGACGCCAGCACCAGCTCCAACGCGAACAACGGCGGGCGCTGAGCTCGCGAGCCGCGATGCGCAGGGAGCTCCAGCACGTGCAGCGCTCGCGAGGCTTCACGTTGTTGGAGCTCATGGTGGTCGTCGTGATCATCGGCATCGTCACGGCCGGCGCGATGCTCTCGCTGTCCGTGCTCGGCGGTGACCGCGAGCTCGACGCCGAGACGCAGCGGCTCGTGCTGCTCATGAATTACGCGCGTGAGCAGGCCGAGCTGCAGACCCGGGAGCTCGGTCTGTACTGCACGCAGGACGGCTATCGCTTCCTCGCCTTCGATCCGCGCACCAATCTTTGGGGCGACATCGGCACGGACGATGCGCTGCATAAGCGCGCGCTGCCGCAGGGGCTGACGCTGCGGCTTGCGGTGGAGGCCCACGATGTGGTGCTCGTCAAGGCCTCGGATGCCAAGAAGAAGACGGATCCCAAGGATCTCGTTCCGCACGTCATGATCTTCTCCAATGGCGATCTCAGCTCCTTCGAGCTGACGCTCGCGCGGGAAGGCACGGAGCGCAGCTCGACTCTCGTACCCGACGATCAGGGTCGCATCAAGCTGCGTGAGTTGCCGAAGACCGAAACGTGAGCGCCGCGCGCGGATTCA